>Ga0214543_1002646_pt1 | contig 35154 bp, 33 predicted proteins | sample CNSS2metaG_FD_160094 | JGI IMG/M metagenome (GOLD analysis project Ga0214543, IMG submission 160094) | Root nodule microbial communities from cowpea collected in UCLA plant growth center, Los Angeles, California, USA - CNSS2 | ecosystem: Host-associated > Plants > Roots > Nodule | place: USA... | reverse complement strand
AAAATAAAAAAAAAAAAAAATAAATATATATATATATATATATATATATATATATATTATCAAAAAGACAAGTTACTAATATATAGGTTAAAAATAAAATAAAATAAAGGAATATTCTAATCTTAAATCTAAGAGATAAGAAAGGATAAAGAAAAAATAAATAAGTAAAAAGAAAAAGATAAGAATATGGGAACATAAGAATAAGAAGTGATAAGATTGCATTTAATGCATGCAATATCACTTTGACACGACACCTAAAGCATATGTGTGAATGTGATAGGAAAGTGCAAAAGAGATGAGGGAAGAGTGATTAAGTAAGAAAAAAAAGAAAGATATAAGGTTTATCTCTTCATTAATGAAAATAATCTTTGCATTAATTACATGTTATCATGATTTGGAATAAGTGTGCACATGGTTTGCTTATAAAAGAATGGAGTGAAAGAGAGAAAGAAAAGAAAAAGAAAGAAGTAAAGGAGGTAAGAAGGAATAATGTGCATTTAAGGTAAATGTGATCATGCAATTAATGCACATGTATGAATCCTTGCACTTTGACTTATAAATATTGGTGAAATAGGGAGAGAATGTGGAAAAAGATAAAACTTATGTGAGAAAGAAAGAAGGAAAGAAGAGAGAGAGAAAAATACATAAAACATAGAGTGAAAAAGCGCAAGAAAGTTTGGAGCAAAAGATTCGAAGAGATCATAGTTCTCTTCAAGTATTACTAGTGTGTCCTTCAATCAATTCGAAGAGATCATAGTCCTCTTAAAGTATTATTAGTGTGTCCTTCAATAAATTCGAAGAGATCATAGTCCTCTTAAAGTATTACTAGTGTGCCCTTCAATCAACAAGGTAAGGGGGAGTGATGTTAAGTTCTTTCTATATTAATCTTGATAAACTCATGGATGTTATATTAACCTTTTATTTATTTTGAATCTTATACTATTTTATTTACTACCATTTAACTTATTTTCATTTATTATCCTCTTTAATTATTTATATTTATAGTATTTATTGATCTCTAGTTAAGTATTGGTGTTATTTATTTATTTACTTAATTTAATTTACCTTCAATTACTCACTAGTCATATCTAATTATTTTATTTAATTTAATTTACCTCAAGTTATGCATTATTCGTATTTATTTATTTCATCTTTTATCTCTAGTTATGCATTGGTCCTGCTTAATTATTTCTCTTACTTTATCCCCAGTTAGGCACTCCTATTTATTTATTTAATTTAATTTTTCTCCAGTTACGCACTGATCCTATTTGTCTATTTAATTCTATCTCAAGTTATGCACAGATCCTATTTATCTATTTTATTTAATTTATCTCTAGTTATGCACTAGTCATATTTATTTATTTCATTTAATTTATCTCTAATTATGCATTGGTCTTGTTTATTTATTTTATTTTATTTATCTCTAGTTATACACTAGTCATGTTTATTTATTTATTTAATTTATCTCCAATTATGCACTGATCCTATTTATTTATTTTAGTAATTTATTCCCAATTATGTATTGGTCTTATTTATTCATTTCATTTCATTTATCTTCAGTTTTGCACGGATCCTTATATTAATTGATAATTTATTTTATTTTATAACATTTTAATCCGTATATAGTTAATTATTTAAAGTTCTTTCTTTGATTTTTATTTTGTTTTATCATTGTTTTATAATTTGAAAAATATCAAAATAAAGTAAAAGCAAATATTATTTTATTCGGTGAGCTTGGATAAAAGAAAGTTACCTATATGTTTTATTGTTATTTTATATTCCTTGTATATCGTGTATATATGTTATTGGTCAAGGATCATATAACTTGATAGTCATCACATTTTATGATCTTTGAATATGTCTAAGAGTATGTCAATGAATAAAGAATCTTAAGTCTGGTTCAATAAGTTGAGATAAAATCAATGTCAGAGTGTTTTACCAAGTAGGTGAGTATCTAGATAGTTTAGAATAACATCTTGAGCTAGGATATTCATAGGCCAAACTTAGGACTATTTGATACCTACTTGGCATTGCCAAGGTTAGGTAGTGAGTATATATCTCTCTTATAGGCCTATAAATGGCTAGTATTCTTGAGAAAGCAATAATTATGATTGTACCAATGTTTTTTATGATAAATACTTAACTACATAATCATTTCCCAAAATAGTTTTTGCTATTCGTAAGTGGATCATCAAAAGTGGAATATGGATCTGTATGTCTAATAATATGGGATTGAGTTTTGTGGTTGTAACTCAAATTATAGGCCCTAAGTGTCTCTATTGTTTGTTGAGTTCATTAAGAGTAATATTTAAGGTTTATAAAGACCTCACTCATTTCTCATTTTTCTTTCATATGTACTAATATTAAACAAGCAGTTGGTTATTTAGAGATTTCTTTATTACCTACTCTTGTAAATCATTGCAAGATTTATGAGGATGATACTCAAACAAGACAAACTCAGTGGAGGCAAAGAGAGCCTTTGAGGCATAAAAGTAATGATTTCAATAATAAGAAACCCTTTCAACGTCCATCTCATGCTTCCTAGAATTCTTTGGGACAAAAACATTCCGGGCATAACCAACCCTATCAAATGTTTCCACTGTGGGGGACCTCATCTATCAAGAAACTACACCACAAAGATTGTAACTTGCTCCAGTTGTGGGAAGTTGGGTCATTATCGCAATGAATGCAAAAAATTAATTAAGGAGAAAAGAAATGGAGGAAGAAACAATGGAGGAAAGAATCAACTTGGAAGACCAAAGACAGCCGTAAGAGTCTTCACAATGAATGGTACTAAAGTTGTTCAATCTAAAGATCTAATCCAAGTTAAATGCATCATAAACGGTCACCTCGTTAATGTTCAAAGCATTCATTTATACCATAGAACACAAACGAGAAAGCCAAACGCAGCAGATCAAAATAATGGTTAACAATCTGAAATCTAACCAACTTATTCTCAAATATAATACGTAAAAATGAAAAAAAAAAAAACTTACTTGAAGGAAGACGCTTACGAATGTGGGAGCAAAAGCTTGCAAGATGCACTACTCTCGAATCTAGGAAAGCAAAAAGAGGCAAGGAAGGAGAAGGAAACATTTGTGGATGTAGAGGAGGCACAACTAGGTTAAAATTAGGGGTGGGCACAACTATGGGGGCATTAAACACGAAAGAGAAAACAAAATTTATATTTTAACAAAGGATAAACTGATAATTTTAAAATCTTATGGGGTACTAAAGAAGTGATTGGAGGTGTAGGGAAAAGTCCCCCTATAGACAAAAGGGGTTATGAATCAAAAAGCCTTTTTAACCAACATTGGACAAACAAGCACAACTGAAAAAATATGATTTTTCTTTTAATTTCTAATTAACTAATTAATCTTTTTTGTAAATTCTTAATTTTCTTTTATAAATCTTAATTCAACCTTTTTTATTTATCCATTATCATTTTTTCTTACTTATTATTATTATTATTCTTATTTTCTTTAATATATTTTATTTGTTCGGACGAAATTAGATGTTTACATTATGTCAACAAAACCATTTAATTTCATCTAGTAATAACATAAATCAATTATATATTACTTTTCAAAATTTTTGTTTTAACTAACTGTTCCGATCCAACCCAAGTTTATCCGGCACCCATCGTTAGGAACAACCACTACGTTCCTGAGGTATTGTCTACTTTGGAGCAGTGTGGAGCTCCGTCACGGTTTTGTCCTTAAAAGGCGCCTTAGAGGATGGAGGGAGCATTTAAACTATGCTTAACCTCGACTCCTGAGCGATGTAGGACTTATAGGGTGTACCGGAACAAGCCCCCCAATCGAGGGCAAGGGGAGTTATTAGTCCCACGATGGGCGCCAATGTTCCGATCCGACCCAAGTTCGTCTGACAGCCATCATTAAGAACAATCACAGCGTTCCTGAGCTATTGTTCGCTTTGGAGCAGCGTTGTGCTCCGTCACAGGTTTGTCCTTAAAAGGTGCCTCGAATGGTGGATGGAGTATTTAAATTGCGCTTAACCTCGACTCCTAAGTGATGTGAGACTTATTGGGTGTACCGAAACAAGCGATCTCAAGAGTCTCCTTCTCTGACTTATGCTCCTCATGACTTGTCTCTGATTGCTGCCTTGACGATACTCCTGGAGGGTGGGTACCTGCAGGCACTCTGACGCTCAAGTTAGGAATATTTTGAAAAGATATCTAAGGATGATTGAGCTTAGAAAAGCATACCTTTTGTAAACATGGGCCCTTACATTTATACTATTTGTCACTAACCTTAACTTTATTACCTTCCATTTTGTTTATATCCTTTCATAAATGTTAATAATTTTATCAATATCGTATCACAACTACCGATATTGTTGAGCGTCCCGTTATCTTTCCTTACTTCATTTGGAATTGCCACTACTAGTACGCCCATACATTGCTCATATTAGGCCAGGACACTCGTGCCCTTTGCCTTGGTCGAGATAAACCCGACCTTCTCTTTGCCTAGCTAGGCCAAGATATATATGACCCTTAATGGTGACCATCTTGGCCATCCTGGCTAAGCCATCATCCACCTCACCAATTGGAATAGGTCGAGATATAATCGACCCCCTAGCTCCTTTGTACACCTCTCAACTACTCCCGCACCTCCAATATTGGAATGGTTGTGTCTCCATGTTCCCAACCTACTTAGCTCTTTTGTACATTCGAGCTTACTTAGCTCCTTTGTACACCCAACATACTTAACTCCTTTGTGCACTCTAACATACTTAACTATTCTGTACATTCTAGCCTACTTAACTCCTCTGTATACCATTTGAAATAATATTTCAAATATCAACCAAGTTTCTTATAAAAGATCCAGAAATATCCATAATTCTTCGTATAGAAAAGTTATAGAAATATCAATTATATTTTATATATTTTATAGAATATGTATTTTTATAAAGCATTTCTTTAGATAGTCCTTCACTAAATATTATTTATCTTTGGACTGAATATAAGGATAGGCATAATTGTTTCTCTGATGCATTGGAAAGCGGTAAGTAAATAGAGATTAGAGAAATTATAAAACCTATGATTACGAAATGGCTAAATCAATCTAGAGATTGTAATTAAAGAAAGAATAAATCAATTATACAATCAGATATTTTCTTTTCTATTGCCGCAAAATCTATTTAAAATTATAAAATTGTGAAAATGTTCATGAAATCTAAATCTAAATCTTAAATCTTTTATAATTTTAAACTTTAATAAATTTTACGATAACTTTTGGATCTGTAGAAATAATTTTAAAAGTATGAGAATGTACTAATCATATTTCTATAATATTGGTATAAATTATAATAACTTTTGATTAATTATGTGGTCACTTCAGTTAGCTATTCTGTAAAAATATAAAAATTATACCACCACTTACTTCTTTTTTTTTTTAATTCTTTAACTAAAGTGATGCATAATAATCTTTAATTTATGTGGATTTAAACAATCCGACTACTTACAAATAGCATAAAATGATTTATTTAAATCTAGTGGACAATGATTTATTTAAATAATGTAGCTAATAGTTCAGCACTGGAACTACCCGGCAACAGTTTTGATATAATAGTTCAGAATATCTCAAATGCTTCCTTTAATGCCTGCAATCTTTCTTTCCCTCATTACCCTATCAAATTTTAACTTCCCTTATTACCCTTTCAAATTACGACAACCAGGTTTACCCTTATTATCACTCTCTTACCTCTCACTATGACATTTGGGAAAAACACCAACGCAGAACCTTAGAGAAAACCACCAACTAAGATCTGTGAGATAGGTGAATGCAAGAGATAACCAGTGAATCACGCAATTGTTAACCAGGTTCGTTCTGCATAAATCCTGACCTAGAAACAAACAAATTTACTGTAGGTTTTTACTATTATCTAGTGGTTAACTGAACTCGCTGAATCGACTCCAAACTCGCGATGTTACACGAGATTGAGCGAATTTGCTTAAGTTAATACGAGCTTACTCAAAAGTGATTCTACGTGCGAGTTAATTAGGCTCGAGGGTTTACGAGTTGAATAGCGATTTTGATGTGTGTAATGTGTTGATTTTAACTGATTCTCAATGTTTTTATATGATTTTCTTTTTGGGTAAAATGTATAACTTTTTTTAATTGAAAAAAAAAAATTGTAGTTGACCATGGTGAATATTTCTTGCGTTTATAATAGTGATAGCTTTTTCAAGAGTGAAGAATGGGTGACAAGAAGAAGAAGGCTCAGATGTTTGTGAAACTAGTGTCTGCTGCCGGGACTGGATTTTTCTATGTGAAGAGGAAGCCGAGGCAGTTCACAGAGAAGCTTGAGTTTCGAAAATTTGATCCTAGGGTTAATCGTCATGTTCTGTTCACAGAGGCTAAGATGAAGTGATTGGGTATCTTTTATTGGCTTCATTTCCCTTGTTACTGGATCATTCTTATACTTCTCTGAAAGGGTTTTCCAAGCTGGTGTTAATTTTGAATCGTACATATCTTTTCACTGTGTCTGGATGTTATATTTTCTTACTTCTTTCTGCTGTGAGATTTGTCCCTTTGGCTATGTGACTATTATTCCTTCTTCTTTTTTTTCTTTCTTGTTTATGGAGAAGTTGATCTTATTTTTCTTTTTTTTTTCTTCTCTGTACCTAGAGAAGTCTTCCTAGAGAACCTGATCATTCGTTCAGGTCTTAGAGAATTTTCAGTCTATTTTTGTGCTTGGTTCTAGTTTCAAATCAGATAATATGAACAGAATTAGTAGTGATTGAATGTTTCTCACTTGTGTGGCTTTGAATATGTATGTAGACAAACGAATTTCTCTTCATAAGTAAAAGTTCTCTGCTGGCACAAGCCCTCAGTAGGTCCTTTTGGTTAACACAATACTTCTTTGTGGTCAATGCATTTGGATGGCATTTAGACTTATCAAATGGAGTAGCTAGCTCCTCTCCTACTTTTTTTTCCCTATGTGAAATAATTGGAATGCTTCAGCGAAATTCTTTACGGTGACAAAGTTGTAAGTTTCATCTTTACGTACCCAATATTGGCTTTGATCCTTTTTTTATGTAACCTGTTGCACCCCCACAAGAACAAAATTAACCTTCAATCCATAAAATATAAACAAGAAAAGCTTTAAAATCAATACCAAGTGAATCGCACTCATACTTGTAGGAAGTCAGCAGCTCCTTTTCTTTCAGGACACTTGAAACCCATAGATTCCAAAAACTCAATTACATTTTCCCCTTTTCTTTACAGGTTCCCAATTCTTGTTCTAAGCTATTTTTCATGGTGTTATTGATAAACAAAAACTACTTGTTGTGGTTCTCTTTTGCTGCCCTCCTAAGATCCCTCTTATCATTCCATCTCTACCATAATGTCAGCACGCACTATAAGTCCAAAAATCTACATTATTTAAAAAAGTAAAACATGAAAATATCATGGTGTTTCTTCATAAGCCTTCTATATTTTCTTTATTTGATGAATCTGAACTCTTACCTTAAGAATGTAATCAGTGACTAACCTCGTTCTCTGTCTTCCTAATGCTGCAGCCTACACAATATGATCCTATGAGTTCAGAATTTCAAACAAAGTTCATTGTCAAACCTTTTTATTTTCTCACCTTCATATAGGCATCATATAGGTATTTCTTCTTTTTTAAATTTGCTTTTATTACTATAGGAAAGTTTCATAGAAATGTTGTGACCCTTTTGAGATATATTTTCAAAAGAAACTATGCCTCAGTAGGTCATGTTTTCATTTTCAAAAGAGTAAACAACTCAGCTTTTGTTTGAATGTATGCTGCAAATAAAGTGGTGCTTTCATTCATAAAACAAGTCTCTAACCTGTCCATTCTCTCCCCGACTTTACTAACACACTCTATACACAATTTCTAAAATTCACCTTAATCGTGCTAAATATCAATTTCCTCCTATTTCTAATATAAAAAGAATAATTTATACTCACTAAAAAAATAATTAGTAATACTATTTTATTTTAAAATAAATACTTTTCTTTGCATTTAATAAAAAAATAGAAGAGGTTCATCGACAATAAAATGCCAATTAAATGAATAATATTTTAGATATGGTTTTGTTAAATAAGATCACTTTAGTTGAAATTTATATATATTTATACTAAATATTTAGTTATTTTTTCTAAAATAAGTAATGACATCTATTTCGCATCAAATTAGCAACTCACAACAGAAAGAGTATCAACGAGTGTTAGTAATCGCTTGCTCTTCGCTATGTACCAGAGATGTTAAAAAAATTCACACTTGTGGGTATTTATGGATAAAATCTGCAACAGGTAAGAAATGAATATTAAAAATGGATATTCGTGAGTAATGAGGTGGATACAGGTATTATAATATTTGTACTCGTGAATACTCGTACCCGTTATACTATAATTTAAATTAAAAAAAATAAAAAACAAGATTAAAATATTAACACATTGATTTTGAATGAGTTATGTTTCTGCGGAAACAAATAAGGGATGTCAAGGAACATAAGTAATGCCTTACCCCAATCCTTGACCTCTCGAGCTGGCTTCTTCTTGAGTTGTACATGTCGTCTCATAACGTAGGCGGTTTGGACCCTTAAGGGGTTACCTACGGAAAGGACTCCAACGATCAAGTCAGCAAAGGGATCTCAAAAGTCAAATCTCAGATTAGAGAATTAATGAAAGTGTACCTCTTAATTGTTGGGGTCCACGTGTATTTATAGAGTTATTAATTATGTTTGCCCCTTCTTATGGGTTGGGCCCCTTAATTGCGCTAGGCCAATTTTCAAATTTTGGATGGGCTTGAGCCAAGCCCAAGTATAGTGTCAACGAGTAGATGTAAGGGGCCTCACTTGCAATTTCCTAGGTTTTGAGTTAGCGACTCTTCATTATACGTTATCCTTTATATAGGTGGTCTGAGCCATCATGTGTGTTATGTTGTCTAGTTAGCCATTTGTCTACTCTATTTTATACTTAGACTATACGTAGGCGGTTTAGACCGGGTAGTTAGTTATCTGGGTATGCCTAGGTATAGTACATCAGTCCCCCAGCCTTTGGCGGGATATATCACGTTGAAGGTTTGGATGTTATCGGTTTGGAGTAAGTGATGAGCCGTATCAATGTTAGCTACATGTGTTGAAAATACCGGTTTGTTGATATTTGGTGATGTGGGTCATGTAGCAATCTGTGTGTTTACTTTGACGGTTTTTGGTTTTTCGCCAAGAAATAATTACTTCTTGGTATGGTGGTACGGTAGTCCCCCAGTCTTGAGATGTGATGAACATTGGTAAGACTATATCATAAGTGATGGAGGTATGTGAAGGGGTGTTAGTTGTCAAGGGTCCTATTAGAGGGATTCGCACAGCCATTTTTAACTTGCGATATTTCGCCTTCGTCGTGGCGTTTCCTCTTCTCATTGTTTTGGGCGGGAAAACCTTTTTATTGTCCAAATGTTAATTATAAATAGATTCAAATAGAAGCATTTGTTCATCTTGCCTCATTTGCTAAAGTTTGAGAAGAGTGATTTGTGTGCGTGAGATCTGTCTGATACATTCATCCTTTCTGTCGTCATCTTAAACTTAAAAAGGAATGTCAAGTGTTACCAGTAGCGTGTCAACATCTAGTTCGGGTAGTGGGAGTGGATATTCAAGGGGAGGGGGTAGTGGTCGGTCAGGGAGTAAGATTAGTGGTCAGTTAGCCGATGAAGGGAGGACCCCAATGGAAGTGACTACTGAAATAAGGGAGGATCCGCCAGAAGAGATAGCGGAAAGTAGCTTGCCGGCGAGATCCGAATACAAATGGGTGGTCGAGGACGTGTGAACCCAACATTCCTTGTTTAGATGGTCCCGGCTGTTAAACTCTTGGCTAAACTGTATACCTGTTTTGGAGAGGAATATCAGGCAGGATATCATGACTTTGGAAAGAGTAAGCACGATTGACTGCGTATGTCATGGCTAGGAGGGAGCATCAAAGGCGTTTTTCTATATGTAAATGTGTCACTTTTCTCAACTGTACGTGAGGTTGCCCCTTGATGATTTCACAATGGGGGTATTACGTTTGCTCAATGTTGCCCCAACTCAGCTGCATCCCAATGGTTGGGCGTACCTGCAAGCCTTCTGGGTACTATGTCGGTCTTTGTATTTGTAGTCGTCGCCACAATGTTTCTTGTATTTCTACGACACTCGCCCCAAGAGTCCAACTACCTGGCTGTCGCTGATAAGCCGACCCGAAATAAGCAGATTGAAGGCCTTCACTCAATCATTTAAACACTTTAAGGATGGTTTCTTTAAAGTTGTAGTAAAGGAGCCAGGATGCTCCTATTTTTATAACGACGATGGGAGTACGAAATTTCCATTCAGCTGGACCGACGACCCTCGACGTTATGAGGATATGAAGAGGGAGGAGTTGTCATTACCTAATATAGGGAAGTGGTGGAGACCTTGATGAAGTTTAATGATAAGATGACCACTAAGGGCTTAGTGAGAGTTTATTATTCTGTGCATCCCATTCTTGATTTAGAAGGTATCTTTTGGTGTTTTAACTGTTATGTTATGTTTGAGTGAACTAACCAGTGTTTTACTGCCATTGCAGGTCACATGGCGCAACTTGGAAAGAAGAACCTAAATCTGTTCTAGGCCCTTCGTAAGGAGAAAGCTGTCAAGGCCAAAAGCGCTGGGAATACTGAAGTCCCCAACCTTCAGGATCCGCTGGTGCAAGCGCATGTCCATGGTGGTACGAAGAGAAAAGTGGGGGTGCTCGTGAAGCAAGGTGGTGGGAAGGATGTAAAAAAGGTGAGGGCCACGTTGTTGGGGCCGAGATCTTCTTCCGATTCAAAAAAGCCTAAGGTCGGGTTAATCGAGTTGCTGGAGACTACAGTCCGACGTGATATTGAGATTAATCTGGCAGAGTCTTTGGTTAACTCTATCGACAAAATAGAACCCAACGCCAAAGTCAATGTTATGCTGGAGTTTAGCAGCAAGGCCTTGATCTTGGGACGCAGAGTGGGTAGCTTGTACCAAAGAGAGTTGAAGGAGGGTAGCTGGTCCAAGGTGGAGGAGCTCAAAAAGGAGTTGAAGGTCCAAACCAACAAGCACGCAGAGGAAAAGAGGCTTGGAAGAATGAGATGGAGGAATGGTTAGAGGAGAGGAAAAGGTTAGGGTCATGGAGAATCAGAGGTTTGGACTCTGAGAAAAAACTCAATGACAAGATTATTGACCTTGAGACCGATTACGACAAACTGAAAGAGAAACATGATGGGCTTGAGAGCAAATTGGAAGAACTGAAAGAGCACACTAACGAATTTAAGAAGGGTTTATGGCAGGCGGCCTTCTTCCACAAAGATATTGACGCGTTTGACGCCAAATTTGACATGAACAAAGATGTGGTTAATGGGCAACTCGTGAATGAAACGGAATCAAGCCCGGAGGAGGAGGTTGAGAAGGTGGCGGAGGAACCTGATGCGAACCCTGATGAGGCTGTGGCCGTGAAGGTGAATGTGAAGCAGACAAAGACTTAGGAGTTAGGGATTTGAACATTTGATATTCTTTTTTCATCCTAAGTCTGTAATAATTTGTACATTTTTTCTCTTGCTCTTTTAATATGATGAATGCTTTATATATATTTGTCGGATGAATGCGCTTTATGTACCTATTGCGTTGTATGATGCCACTAGCTCGTGTTATAGGCACATGTTGTTTGATGATCTTGTTGATTTGGACTTGTTATATATGTTTGATATTGACGTCATAGACCTTATTCTTTGCTAATTGGTGGGAAATTTTTTAGAAAATAACAAGAATGAGAAAATGACGTAACAATCTTGGATGTTCGACCCAAGTTGTCTACTTAGGTAGGTGGTGGGGAATTTAGAAAATCACTTAACGATTTTTGAGAAAACAACGCAATAGTTTTGATATTCGACCTAGGTCGCTTACCTTAGTAAGTGGTGGGGGGAGTTTTAAGAAATAAACTTGACGAGTTTTGAGAGAGTAACGCAATAATTTTGATATTCGACCCAAGCCGCTTACTTTGGTAAGTGGTGGGGAGCATTAAGAAAAAAAGTTAATAGTTTGTGTTCGACCTAGGCCTCTTACTTTTGGTAGATGGTGGGGAACTTAAGAAAGAAACTTAATAATTTGTGTTCGACCCATGCCGCTTACTTTGATAAGTGGTGGGGAACTTAAGAAAGAAACTTAATAATTTGTGTTCGACCCAGGCTGCTTACTTGGGTAAGTGGTGTGGAACTTAAGGTAGAAACTTAATAACTTATGTTTGACCCAGGCCGCTTACTTGGGTAAGTAGTGGAGAACTTAAGAAAGAAACTTAATAATTTGTGTTCGACCCAGGCTGCTTACTTGGGTAAGTGGTAGGGAACTTAAGAAAGAAACTTAATAATTTGTGTTCGACCTAGGTCGCTTACTTTGGTAAGTGGTGGAAAACTTAAGAAGTAATCTGTGAATCTGTTGAGAAGAGGAAAAACCCTTTGCTTTTATTCATGAAGTTTGGGTGCCTTGTTAAAAACTCCCTGGCCAAAACCCTCCTTAGGGAAAAAATGCCAGGTGAGGAAAAAGAGTATACAAACTATGTTCATTACATTGGCAGGATTAACTAAAGCAGAACTTTAAGTTAGATACATTCCACGTGTTCGGTATCTCTTCCCCTGATAATTGCTCAAGCTTGTAGGCGCTTCCTCCTACATCCTCTCGTATTCGATATGGCTCATCCCAATTGGTTGAGAACTTGCCATCCTTCTTCCTTGCACTACTGGTCATTCTCCAAACTAGGTCCCCTTTGACGAACGTTCGCGGGCATAGATTCGAGTTATATTTCCTGGCCGCCCTCTGTTTTACCGCTATATTTCAGATATGCGCTTTCTCTCGTAGCTCAGTCAGCAGGTCTAGGTGGGTGCATAAATTTTGTTCGTTGTGGTTGTGGTCGTACATTTGTCGGTGTAAGGAAGGTTCTCCAATCTCGACCGTTATCATTGCTTTTACTCCGTAAACTAAGCTGAAGGGGGATTCATTGGTGGCAGATTGAGAGGTGCATCTGTAAGCCCATAGTATTTCCAACAAATCCTCTGGCCATCGGCCTTTTACGCCATCTAATCTTTTTTGCAATTCGACTAGTATGACCTTGTTGGCGGCCTCAGCTTGCCATTCGTTTGTGGGTGTTACACTGAGCTGGTGATGTGTTTGATTCTCAGTCCAGTGTAGAATTTGACGAGTTCCTTATCTATGAACTGTCGGCCATTGTCGGTTATGATAGTGTGCATTATCTATGAACTGTCAGCCATTGTCGGTTATGATAGTGTGCGGGACTCCATAGCGGCATATGATGTCCTTCCGTACAAATTGTTGGACTTGTTGTGTTGTGATGATGGCTAATGGCTTAGCTTCTATCCATTTCGTGAAATAGTCAATGTCAACGATGAGGAATTTCACTTGTCCTTTCCCTGGGGTGAATGGTCCCAAGATGTCCATTCCCCTTTTTGCGAATGGCCACAGGGAGAGTATGGACTGCAATTGTTCTTGTTTCTGGTGAATGAGGTTGCCATACTTCTGACATGGTATGCATTTCTTAATGAAGGCTTGACAATCTGCCTCCATGGTTGGCTAGAAGTAGCCGGCTCTAAGTATTCTTGTAGTCATGGTCTGCGCACCTGAATGGTAGTCGCATATTCCTTCATGTATTTCTCTAAGTTGTTAGATTTGATGCACCAATATTTCACAACCAAGAGGGGGGTGAATTGGTTGTAACAAATTTTGCCCAGTTTTAGCAATTTCGAGACTATTTCTCTAAGTTGTTAGATTTGATGCACCAATATTTCATAACCAAGAGGGGGGTGAATTGGTTGTAACAAATTTTGCCCAATTTTAGCAATTTCGAGACTGTTTTGATAAACTCTTTGCTTGTTGAATCAATTGAAATAGTGTGATTGGATGCTTAATGTTTAGAGCATTTATACCATGTCAAAATATAGAGAAGAAGAGATAAAGCACACAAAAGATTTATACTGGTTCGATTCCTTAGAATCTACATCTACTTTCCCCTAGCAAACCACAGCTAGAGATTTTCACTATATCTCAAGAATTACAAGATTTACATATACACTTGGTAAATCTAAACTCTAAGATAAAAAGATCACACAAGCAAGGTTATACCACACACTTGCTTCAACAAACAAAAACAACAAGGCTATCACACACACTTGCTTTAACAACTAAAAACAACAAGTTTATCACACACACACACACACACACACACACACTTGTTTTAACCAAAAAATAGTAAAACATAGAGTTTCAAAGTATACTTAGAACACAACCTAAAAATTAGATTGAATACACCTTTTCCAAGTCTGAATTTTCTTCTTCTTGGCAAGCCAATTTGATGTTTCTTGATGAAATTCTCAAGTGGATCTTCCAAGATTGCTCCAAGTCTAGTGTCAACAAGTAGACGCTAGGGGCCTCACTTGCAATTTCTTAGGTTTTGAGTTAGCGGCTCTTTATTACGCGTTATCCTTTATATAGGCTACCTGAGCCGTCATGTGTGTTATGTTGTCTGGTTAGCCATCCGTTTACTCTATTTTATACTTGGACTATGTGTAGGCGGGTTAGACCGAGTAGTTGTTTGGGTATGCCTAGGTATAGTACAAGTTATTTTTTATCAATTGATTTTAAAAAATCTCCATTTATTTGTAAATGGTCATTGAATAATATTTAAATGAGTTATTTAGACTTTGTTTGAAATTTATAAATGTTATGCATTATATTTTTATTTGAATTTATAGTTAAAATTTGTTATTAAATATTAAAATTTTCTTTTTGTAAATACCCACGGATACCCGTGGATATCCATGGATTTTAAGAAAATATACTGGTATGTATATAACGGATACCCGTACGAATATGGATACCGGTATATGACAGATATTTATCCAATGGATAGGGTACGGAGGAGCTACTACCCGTGTCATTGACATCCATACTCTATACTTTTTTAATCTTGATTAGTTTCATATGTTTGTTTTATTTATTACTTTGTGAGTTGAACAAACCATTGACTATTTTTTATTAATTATCTATTCACCTCTTTACCTAATTTTTAAACAACTTATATTACTATTATTATTATACAGAAAGAATAATTAAGTGAATAGAATAGAATAGAAAAAAAATTGTAACTGTTTTATTAAATTTTAAAAAATATTATATTTCTATAAATAAAAAATAGTTACCGTACATATTGAATTTGAATAACATGTAAAAACAACTTTTAAGTTTGGCATTTGCATATATTTATGTGAGAAGATAGGCTAAGCAATATTATCTGAAAGAAACGTTACTTATATTATTATTAGGTTAAATCATTCCATAGGTCCTCAAATTTGTAGCGAATTCTTAAGTAGGTCCCCCAATTTTCATTTGTCTCAATTGGGTCCCTAATTTTGAAAAACTGCAACAATTCAGCCATAACCGTTAAAGTTGCGTAAACGGCGTTTTTAGATGATGAAGTGGACAAGTAAAACGGATACGTGTCAGTGGTATTTAAAATTTACTGTAGCCTACGTGTCAAATGTCAAATAAATCCAATGAAACCCTAAATGGATTCATCTTCCCCTCAACATCTTCTCCACTGAAGTCGTCTTCTTCATTGGATACATACCTGGTGCATTTCTTTCTTCATCCTCAAATGTCGTTTTGCCATTCTTATTCCTCTTGCACTTGTAATGGTTGGGGGAAGAAGAACCCTAGTTTATCTTCACGTGGTGTTGGAGGATCAAGGAGTTTGGGTTCACACCGCTTTGCTACTGTGGAGAGAAATCAGTTTTACGAACTGCGAAAATAGTAAAGAACAGGGGAAAACAATTTTGGGGTTGTTCAAAATATAAGGTGAGAGAGGTTGAAGGTATTTTTTTGTGTTTTTGAATGGTATATTGGATAACTGTTTCTGTAATTTTGTCGCAGAGTGGAAATGAAGATGGTGGATGCAATTACTTTAAATGGTGGACTGAAGATACAAATGAAGAGATTGGTAACAGTGAGAATTGCGAAGGAAGGGGTGAAATTTTGGTGAAGACTGAAGAAAGTGATGGTGATAGGAAAACGATTACTAACTTGGAGAAATAAGTTGCCATATTTGAGAAATGGATGAAGGTGTTGATTGGGATGGTTATCTTTGTTTCTGTGGTTAATGTAATAGTGCTGTCAGTGCTGATAAAGAATGCGTGATTAGTTGTTGTAGTGTCCCTTAGTGGTTATAACTTGGTATCTTATTTGGAATGGTTATTTCCAGTACTGTATTTATGTTTGAGTATGAATGAAATTGGAAGCTATTTCGATTTATTGTTTTAAGTGTATCCACATATGGTAATTTTAAATCTGATTGTACATACAGTGAATGAAAAGCATGAGACTTGTAATTGATAATAGATTCCATATCAAGAGGTAATTCATAATAGATTCCATATGAAGAGGTCCTGAATTAACACAAAGTACATCAAAAAAGTGGTCATCCCACTGAGTAGCAATATTAAATTACATAACAAAAGTGGTCCACCGACTGAGTAGTAATATTAAAAGATGTGTTCATGGAAGTAAAGAAATTCAAAAGTTTCAAAAGGACCTTAAAGGTTCACAGCTGTTACAAAACAAGATCACAAAAAAAACAAGACATGCAGCTTCATGCCATTCAACCCCTTCTAGCATCCAGTTTCACTCTGGCATTTGATGCACCTCGTGATGGTTGGTGTGATGGTTGTGGTGGAGGTGGCTGCTGAGATGGTTGAGGTGGAGGTGGCTGCTGGTATGCTTGAGGTGGAGGTGGCTGCTGGGTTGCTTGTGGTGCTATTAGCTGCTGGGTTGCTTGTGTTGGAGTTGGCTGCTGGGATGCTTGTGGTGGAGTTGGCTGCTGGGACGGTTGAGGTGGAGGTGGCTGCTGGGATGCTTGAGATGAAGGTGGTTGCTGGGTTGGTTGAGGTGGAGGCTGGGATCCTTCACCTGGACGACGTTGTTGGGCTTCCCTTAATTCAGCCATATGAATTTCAATAGCTTTCAGACAAGCCCTTCTGTTGTGCCCAATTTGCTTACAGAGACGACAAGTTTTACGTAAACCACCTTTTCTCAGTCTTGTCTCATCTCTTCTTATCTCCCATTGCTCCAATCTTCTTTCTTTCTTCGGTTTGCCTGGTAAAATTCTCTTCGAGGGGGGCAAAACATCAGGGTATGGAGTTTTCTCCCACAAACTCTGGCCATTGATGGGAAATATAATGGAAGTGTATATCTCTTCATAAGTGGACTTCCTAAAGACTGCTGGGATGAAGTCTTCTCCATTGAGGTTTAGAAACTGCATTGCAGATAGTGAATGACAGCAGGGTATACCAGTTATACTCCATTTCCTGCATGTGCAGGATTGTTGATCTATATTGATAACAAACCTCTCCCCTAACTGCGAGACGTGCCTAACTTCAAATAATTTCTCTGCTGACCAGCTGCAAGAACACACAGAACACCAATAATTAGACATCTTTCATTTTTTCAAGGTAAACAAAGTTCAATCCTTACCTAGGAATCCAATACTTTGTTAATTGTGACTCCTTTTCAAATCTACTCATAATTCTGGGACAAATGGATCTTGATATTGATTGTATCTTCATTCTGTTTTTTGCCCACCTTCTCATCAAGTATACCCGAATATCCTCCAACATGCTTATCACAGGCTTAGTCCTTGTATGCAGCAATACACTATTGAAGGCCTCAGACATATTGTTAACCAAAGTATCAGATTGAGCCTTTGTGGTAAATCTGGATCTCGACCAATATCTAAGTACAACAGAAATATTCCAATTATGATAGCATACAATCCCATTTGGTTGGATATAAAATCACTGACCATTGAAAACAATGCATTGAAAATTGTATTACCTGGGTGGGATTGCAATTAGATGCTTAAATGCATCTTCATTCACATCTTTTATATTCCTCATCTCCCTTTCCTATGCTTGTAGGTGTGTGGCTGCAGCTGCTCTCCACATAAGACGTCTCAGACTTTTGGCTGGAAATTTCTTTCTGAAATTGGCATACAAGTGCCTTACACAGAAACGTTGATCAACTCCAGGCAGAAGTTCTTGTATGGCTGGTAGCAGCCCCTGACAATATCATATATATAAGAATAGGTTAAAAATTTTCATATCAAAAATAAGTGGGAATTGAACTTGCATTTGAATGTACCTTTTGCTGATCAGATATAAATGTGTAGGATGTACACACTGTAGGTCCACCCAGGTCCTCAATAAGCAGCTCTAAAAACCACGACCAGGAATCCTTGTTCTCAACCTCCACTACTACATATGCAATAGGCAGCATTTAGTCATTAGCATCTCGACCAATGGCTGTTAACAGCTCTCCTCCGTATTTCCCTTTCAAGAAAGCCCCATCCAATCCAATTATAGGTCTGCATGAAATGAAATTGTCTTTGCATGCTTTCAAACATGCGTAAAACCTCTTGAATATTGTCTCCCCTTCATTCTCCTCCACATTAACTTTCACTGCTGATCCTGGATTTCTTACTAGAAGCTCATGCGCGTAATCATATATCCTTTTGTATTGTTCTTTAAAGGACCCTTCAACATTTTGTGCTGCAATGGCTTTGGCCCTATAAGCCATACACTTTGAGATACCAACATTCCATTTTCTACTAATTTTTTCCCGGATTTCAATTCCTTTTACTCTTGGATTTTCCCTAACAGTTTTTTCCAGTTTCTTACTCAACCACTTTGAACTAAGTACACATAGGTTGAATTCCCTACTGCATGTGTGGTTATCTACAATTTTACGCAACTGCTAGGTTTTAATAGCTTTAATGTAACCACAATAAGCTGTCCATGGGCATTTTCCTTTTCCACCTATACATCTCAACCTCACTCGTCTTTTGTCATTCTTAACAAACTTTATGTTTCTCCCATTTTCAAGTGCATAGCATTTGATAGCTTCTAAAAGTTCCTCCTTTTCAGTGAAATAGGTCCCCACTTCCCATTTATAATCAGTCATTGCCTTGGGCATTGTAAAAGTCCTAAAATTTCCATACCCCTCGTCATCACTATCTACTACATCACTCATATATTCATCAAATATCCATTCATTGTCCGACAACCCCCTAACATCATCCTCCACGTCAGTGTCATAGCTTTGGTTCACTTGTGGCCCACATGCAGTTGATTGTCCACGGGGACCAGATTCAACTTCAACTTCTACATTACCAGACCACTCCTTATGACGTAGTTCGTCATCAATATCACAATCAATATTAACATCAAGTAGGTTGTCAGCACTCTCATCCATGCTATCATCTGGTCCAGACTCAGTCCAACTGTGAACATCACCATCTTCTTCTATCTTAGTATGCCCCACATCTTCTGCAACTTCTTTAGTAACTTCAACATCCCTTAAATCCTCCCTCATCTCACCTGCAGGTTGAGGTTCACAATTGACTTCAACATCCCTTAACTCACCATCACCTTGAACTTCACAGTCAACTCCATCCTCCCTCATCTCAGCATCACCTTCAACTTCACATTGCACTCCATCATCCCTGATCTCACCATCACCTTCAACTTCATACTGCACTCCATCATCCCTGATCTCATCTTCACCTTCAGCTTCACACTCTAAACCGTCACTTAAAACACCACCAATATCAGCCTCAGTTCCCACTTCCCTTATCTCAACATCACATTCACCTTCACATCCAATATCATCTACTGCAACAGGAACACTCTGATTCTCAGCCTGAGGTTCACCCTCCTCCTGTGTCTCAGGTTCATCCGGATAATACTCCAACATTTCAATGACTTGGGGTTCAGACAATGAGTGTTCCACAAATAACACTTCACCATTCAGTCTTGCGATATTAACCATATGCAACACACCACTATCATCACACAGAAGCTGCAGTTTGTCATCCAATACTGAAGAACCTCCAACTGAGAACCACAACTTATTTTCTCCAACATACCCCATCCCTTTTATCACGTTTAAAACAACAAAATAGCTCCACATGTCTGGGTCGAACGATAACCTAGTAGTTTCCCCATATTCGTACCGCAACTTCCCATCACTTATGAATTTACCTCCATGGTGAAAAACCACCTCAAATTCCTCGTCCATCACGCAAACACGTATAGAAATAGATACATAAACCTATACATTAATCACATACCGACAAAAAAAAATATGAAACATATATTAAATACAGAACACACCGAAAAAGACACTACAACGGCACTTTAAACATGGGGACCACAACGCAAAACCATTTACACATAGTGGGCCAAAAAATGTATATTTAAACACCGACAAACAACAATCAATACTCCGGTTCCCCACACAAGAAACATCAGAACATGCACCGAAAAAATGATTCCCAAATTCAGAAAACCCATACAGAGAAACTCACCTTCTACGCTTCTATTTATACCAAATCGCGATTCAGATGATGGAAAACCACTAAGCAACTCGATTCCAGCACCTTCTGCCCCTTCTATTCTCTTCAGATTGTTTCGCTTCCCTTCACGCAAGAACCCTAGGTCGCTGCTTTTCCCCCAAATCTCTTTCAGAACAAACACCTCTGGTATTCTTGAGCATTTGTATTATTAATTTTTAAAATATAATTTTTAAAACTTAATTAGTAATTAATTGTGATCGAGCCACGTCAGTAAAAAACAACACCTCGACAATCCCATTCACTGTTTATTTACGAGTCTTTGACGGCCGTTAACGGTTATGGCTGAATTGTTGCAGTTTTTCAAAATTAGGGACACAATTGAGACAAATGAAAATTGGGAGACCTACTTGAGAATTCGCTACAAATTTGGAAACCTATGGAATGATTTAACCTTATTATTATTATTATTCAATTTTTGTAAAAGTAAATTTAAATTTAACCCAATGTTGAAATATATTATCTTGGTAAAAAAGCTAGTAATATTCAATTAAAAAATAACTCTCAACTTATACATATTAATCACTTCTAAACAATTAAACTTAGTGTATTATTTTAAAATTAAAAATAAATGTCAAATCTTCAAAATGACTTCCATAAGTTTAACATGTAAATCTCTATGAGCACCAATCCATCTCATCTCAAGCATCTTCAAAATAACTAGTATAGGCCTTGTTTTTTATTTTTCCCAATCTTGTTTGAATTTAAAACAACTTCAAAATAGAAAAATCATTAATGTCATTGATTATAAAAATGATAAATGAATTACTTGTCATTTTGATATGCTAATGGGTTGTGTGTATATAAGCTATGTTGAAACTAACACAACTATAATCACGTGAATAATTCACTATTTAGTACATATACTAAAATATTTACAACACAATCAATTATGTTTAAATATTAGTTATACAATTAACATCTTAACTTTTTCGGTGTGATTACTTTTATTCTTAATCGTATTTTATAAATAAATAATTAAAATTTAATATCAAAATAATAAGTAAAATTAATTAACGTAAATTTTAATATTAAGTAAAATAATTTTTTTGTATATATTATTATTTAAAGGCTTAATTAATGTTTCGGTCTCCTAGTTTGTTGGTTTGATTCAAGTTGGTTCCCTTATTATTTGTTGGTTCAATTTGGTTTTCTAATTCTTTAAAAATGTTTGATTTGGTCCCTGCATTAAGTTAAGTTGACGTTATACCGTCTTTGTACATGTCATTTTGTGGAATTTTCAATTTTATTTTTAATTTTGTTTTTAATTTTTTAATTTTTTTAATTTTTTAAAAATTAAACTGCCACATGTCACTTTATGGTTGTGACACATGTTAATTTGAGAATTTTTTTATCTTTTATTTTAAAAAATATATACTACCATGTGGCATGTCATTGTACCACGTGTGAAGCTAATATTGGTTATTTTCAATTTAGTCCCTTTATTTGAAATTTTGATTCAACTTAGTCTCCTAAATTTTTAAAATGATTCAATTTTGTCCTCTCTAATTTGAAACCAAATTAATAATTAAGTTTAATTATAACTTTTATAGTCATGTTAAAATAATTTTTATCATTTAAAAACAAGTTTAATTACTTCCTAAATACTCATGCTATTTTATTTCTTATATTTTTTGATTTATAATTTTTTATACTTGAAATTTTATACACATGTAAAAAAAATAATAATTTGAATAGTTAGGTGGAATAATTTGATATATAAATATATTAAAAATTATTTTAGCACGGAGAACTTGCTTTGGAGGTCATTGGTAGCCTAATCAACTCATACTCTTCCAAAGCTGATTGAAGGTTTTGTGGTCCCCATTCCTCCATGCATTTTCCTAACACAGTTGCATCTAATATGGACATGTTTGTGCTTCTAACACAGTGAGGAGTGGTGGGGTGAGCTGCATCACCTACCAATACCACTCTCTCCCAAAACATCTTCTCCAAGGGATCACTATCATATATGAAATTCAAGAAAGGTTCCCTTGTTTCTTTTATCACCTTTACCATTTCAGGAATCAAAACCTTTTCTGCTTCTTCATGCATCTTCTAGATCATCTCACTATTTACCTTCATTGTCACAGATGTCCCATGAAAAAGTGCCAACCAATGGAAGCATGAAGAATGACAGAAAAATCATTTCAGGATTATTAGCAATCAGGTTTTTAATATTGTAAGTAAAAGGATGAGCAACAAATTTACCTTCACTTCAGGCTCAGGCTGATTCACATGCCAAACCCAATTGAGTGTTTTTCTATGCAGCTCATACAGGATAGTGTGTGAACCTGAGGCCAAGTCAAAGTACAACATTTTCCTAAATCAGGGTATGCCTTTCTGATACCAGCCATTTTTTCTGAATTCTCAATTTTTGAAAAATCAAGAACCCCTCTCCATGCACAATAAAGAAAAAATAAAGGAGAAAAAAATAGACACGGAAAATTTAACATGGTTCGGCGTACAATGTGTATGTCTACGTTCATGACTACACTAGGAAGTATTTTTATTTCTAGTGTATCTCAAGCTTTACATAGGGTCTCTTATATAGTAAAATAGAGAACCACATCTCACAATTCTAAGTGATGTGATACTAAATCAAGCACCATAATACTAACAATTTTCCCACTTGGGGTTTGATTTACATTACCACCTAGTGTAGTGTCTTCATCATCAATTTTCTTGAAGGCCAGTTGAGGCAATGCAAAACCTCAACTTAGTTGTTGTGACAGTCTTGGTCAACATATCAGCTAGATTATGTACACCAGGAATGCTTCGAAGGACTCATCCTTGAGAGAAAGATTGTCAGGAATCCAAGTGTGAGTCTAAATCCCACATTGGCTATAAATGAGAAAGTAGAGCACTATATAAGGATAAAGACCCATAAATCCATTGCCTTAAGGTTTTGGGTTGAGAGTGGTGTCAATGCCTTATGTGGTTGGACTCAAGTCTCATTGGCTCGTGGTTGGGAATGCTTCTACTGGAGGGGGAGTGTACCAATGTATGGTTAGACTCAGTCTCATTGGTGTTTGTTCTTCCCAATAAAATCTCCTATGTAATCCTAACATAGCCTGAATATCTTTAAAAGATAAAAGATCTTATTAATGGACCTTTTCCAGATTAGATGTGTTATTCATATTACAACTCGTACAGCAATTATTCATACACAATTATGTCCATCTCTCTCCCTCGTACAATTTATTATATCTCATTCTTCTTTCTCTTTTTCTTCTTTTACTTGTGTTAGATTTTTTTTCTTACTGGGACTGGAACAATTGACCACATCTGTTGTCTGAGTTGCTCATATAATAAACCTGAGACTGCCTCTAACATAAAACCTTAAGATTCAGTGTTTTTGGGTCTTCTTTTTTTCATAAGTTGTAAATTTGTGCATTAAATTTATTGTACAAATATCGTTTACATTTCCATATTGAGGGATAAGAATTTTGAAATACAAATGACAGGCAAAAGTCTTATCCCACTGGGTTGAAATACAAACCTCGGTTTAAAGTCAGGGAGATATTTCTGACGGATGGAAGAGAGACAACCATTTGCTGCAACAAACAAATCCCCTTGTATCTCTACAACCTCACTAGTTTATAGAACCTTGGCCTTTACTATGACAGAACCCTTATCATATAGAAGATGGAAAGAGAGAAAAAGATGACCCCACAACAATATATTTGATGGCAGAGCATTGTACAGAAGGCCATGAAGGTCTGCCCAATGCGCTGCTCTGAAATTCAAACTCTCATCCCTTGTCAATGTATTGTGAACCTTCCTCTCACTATCAGTTACACAGTTCTACTCAGGCAAAAAAGAAAATCATAACGGTATCTTTTTCTATTCTGCATATAAAATAAAATAAAAAATAGGGTTAAATACTTTTTTAATCCTGAAATCGGACAACAAAATTAAAATTTTTCTTTGATTCCTAAACTTAAAAAATGAATAGAGATAATTTCAATTAGGTTAAATTTAGTTGATATATTTTTGTTTTCAAGTTGATATTGAAACGGAATTGTATCAAATGATATAAATAACTCAGATATTAATATAAAACGTGTTTATCTCGTCGATTATTCATTTTTAAAGTTTGAAAACCAAAATATTTCAAAGTTTGAGATATAGAAAAATTTCAATTTTATGTCAAAATTTATGAAATATAAGTTGAAAATTTGACAAAGGACTAATAGAAGTGATGAAAGACCTGAACAATGGTTAGAGGCAGAGTGGTGTTGTGTAGGAGTTGTTGTTGTGAGTGTGGAAGCCATGATTGAATGATTTGTTTGGAGAAAGAGTTGAGTCCAAGACCAGAACCAGTGAGTGGGGCTTCCGGTTGGACGTAAAGGTGTTTTCTCAAGCACAAGGACATTCCAACCAGCTAAGGTAAGAGCATGTGCACATGATATACCTGCTATGCTTCCTCCCACTATCACTGCCTTTCCTCTTTCTCCTTCTTCACCAGCCATTTTTCTGGGCTACTCTCTCTCTCTTCTTCCACCACCAAATTAATATCACTCACATCATGAATAATATATGCTCCATAACACTCAAACGCACTTTCTTTCTGCACCTCCAATATTTTCTTCCTGCACCCTCATGAATTCTTGCATTCTAAATTGTCTAATCTCAAATGTAAATTTTACTTCCGGAATATATAATTTGGACTGTATTTTTTTTTTATCCTAAAGAAAATACAACCTTTTATGCAATGTCTACAATATTATTGTACAATAGAATCATCAATTACAACCTTTTATTCAAACCTCGTTTATTTGTCTGAATATTTCCAATGTCTTCATATGGTTCAGGGACTTTATTTTTCAGCGTCAAATTAAGAGAGATTAGATTGTTTCGTCAAAAGTTAAATGAGATTCAGTGTAATAAAACTGTGTGTCATTTAGACTTTATTATTCAATCAAAAGCAAATCCACCTACATTAAATTAAATTAATACTAATTTCTGAAGCTAACTTCCATTCTAAAATCGAAAGTATCTTAAAAATCTTAGTCTGTAATGAAACTCTCTCCAGCTTACCGTAAGTAAGCCAAGACTTTTAAGTTTATCATTCTTGTTTCAAGCTCGATAAATTTCTTCCTGCACCCCATAAATTATAATATTTAAGATTATGCAATTCAATATATAAACTGAAATTTATCTTTTTTCCTACTGCTATAGCTGTAGCCAAACATATACGATGGCATGTATATTTCATCAAATTACGTCAGTATTGTGTCTTTGTGGATCTATCATTTTTCTTCTCGCGTTTTTGAATCTTTGGACCTTACCCCACATTAATGGCATGTGTTTGTTTAGATGCATGCTTCCTTCTCAGCAATGGTTGTATCCGTTCGTTACATAAATTACGATATTGATCTTCCAAAAATTTTGTCATCAAATTAGTCCCTTACATTTTTGTATTAAGTGTGTTATAGTGTCAGATTTTGAAATGCAGAGTAATTCAATTGAAGCAATGAAATTCCAGCCAACAGTGAAATTACATTGTTCTCTTCAAATGCTTTATCTCAACACAGTTTTAGTGATTCTTTTAGTCACCATTGTCATCCTATATAAAGACCAATGTGGTAATATAGTATCTATGGGACTAATTTGACCAATTGAATCCTTCATGGAATAATTTAGTGACAATCTTTGGAGGACAACTATAATGATTTAAATTTTGTCGGTCTAATCTGATTTGGTGGCCACAGTTTATAAAGAACTGATGTGGTGACATGTGTCACTTTGGAATATCAAATTGAAGGTTTTCTCAAATATAATATATTAACTCCAGAAAAATCAATGGTATTTACAACAAAAGGTAAAAATAAGGTCATGAAACCAAACAAGTTGACCAATAAGTTAGTCTACAAAATTAGCAATCCTCAGAATTTTTTTACCATTTTCATGCAACCTGATTTTGTACAATAGGGTTCGAAGAAACTGGGTGAATGAGTTCCACCTTATAGAATGTGAGGCCTTTGGGAGGAGATCAAATCAAAGAATAATGGATGAAATCAATTAATTTCACCCACTATAACCATAACTATCAAAGGGATTCTCTGTTTCACTCACTCTAACAATTGTGGAGTGAAAGTTATGTGACTATCCTTAGAAGAGCTAACATCCATTGCATAGAAAAGGATAAAAATAATTATTAATTGTTTTTAGCTATCAGTAAATCACAGGCTAAACCATTAAAATTTGAAAGCAATTCCACAAAATCACGGTAAACAAAACATGTGACAAACTCTTTCCATATCTTGTTCATCGTGATAGCAACTCACTCATTTGAATAAGGTACATAATATCCTTAAAGCTCAGGCATTCCCCTTCCTGTTTTAGCATCGTAAGTCTTCTCTAGCACAAGATCCATCGGAGTATCTTTGGGACCAACTGCCAAAAATAAATAACAAAGGATAATATTTTGGATTTAAGAAAAATGTGTTATAACGTATGTTTGAAATGACTGAGAATTGAAAAGGCATAGGTTTCACACTGAATTCTAATTTCATATGTCCATACAAATTTTGCAAATTTTTTACAACTGGAATAAGTAGTTTCTAACAACACTACGTTAATAATATGGTTATGGAGGATGAACAGGAGAATGAGTTCATGCCACTTACTATACTACGTTAAACCTAGCTTCTTACTCAAATATAACAGAAGAATTAATTCATCAATCCACATTACTCTGTCAATAAATTACAGTCTTATACCATACATATGTGCGTTTACTTACCCTTCTGCATATAAAACCATGTTAGTGGGTCAATATGAAGGAGCGGGGATCAACTAACAAAAGTACACAAAATAGAAACATGATTTTAAGGAAATGGAAGGCACTTAATGAATCCCGAATCTTTATGATTAACTCCATCCAACACCCTTTCCCAAAGGCTTTCTTTCTAGTGCTTACGACTGTTTTTTTTAGTAGTTTAGAGCACTTCTTTTGGGTGTTTTCTTGTTTTTATTTTCTGTTTTTAGATCATTTTCATTCTTTTTAGTAAAAATCCTAGTTTTAGTGAAAATGTATTAAATAGGGTATTTTTAGAGTAAATTTTGGTTTAGTAAGTTGAGTCTTTAGAATTAGCTTAGTGTAGTTGTAACTTTGCTTCATTTTTATTTAACCTTCTTGACTTGACTAACTTGAGCTAAATTTGTATTTTTCAGTGGATCTAAGATGAGATTTGAAGACTAATGAAGCCTAGAAAGCTGGCCGAGCAATGAATAGAAGCTGCCAAACCAAAGTTTAAGTGTCAACATCACAAATTCTAGGCGGCAGCAAGCATGGACAAAGCATCAAGCTGACTTGGACAGACTCATGGAATTGGCATCAAGAAGTTAGGAAGTAAAAAAGATTGGTCAAAGAGAAGCTTAGTCGGTTAGGATATACATTGTATACAAAAAGAATTTTTAGTTCTTCATTCTTTGTATTCTTTTTCTTTAAATAGATTAGAGTAGATAGAAGAAAAACAACAACACCATATACCAGCTCTTAAGTTTTTACGTACAAGCATAGTGCAGTTCCTTAATTTTAGATTTCTGAAGTTTTGGAGAGCTTTTGCAGGAAGGAAGTTGGAGAACCAGACTACAATGTGAGCAGAGTTTTTCCAACTATCCCATAGTAATTGTGATCTTGACTCCTTTCTCTTGTATTCAACTCTCAATTCAATGCAGCATTTTATCTTTCTCTTTACTGTTTTTCATTGATTTACTGCTTTTGAATCTACTTTTAGTTGTCATTTATGTTTCTTGCAATTTATAGCTTTCATTCATGAGTTCTTGCAAGTCTGAAGTTTCATGACAATGTTATCCAAACCCATTTGTCAGTTTAGCTGTCAAAATCTGTTCGTGAAGCTTGATTAATTGATTCCAGCCTTTATTTTATTTTTCTAGAATTGATTTCTGGATTCAGGATCAACTTCTAAGTAGTTCAATGTCACTAATTCAATCCAATAATTCCCAATGAATTGATTGATGTCAAAGGTTGAAACCCAAATTGATCAAGATTCAAGTTCTTGGTTTTGTCTCAAAACCCATTTTTCTGTTTTCATAACTCAATACATGATTTCTGTTTTTGATCTCTGGTTTTACTGATTCTTGATGTCTTTAATCTGTTTTCATGATCTTTGATGTGTTTCAATCATTAGTTTTAGGTTTAGAAATTAAAATCTCCAGTTTCTTGAAAGTTAGGTAATATAGTTACTTTTAACGCCTTTGGTTTTACCATTGATTTTGTGATTTTGTGATTCCGATGGCGATCTGAGCATCATAACATGTTTGTTTAGTGTTTTGAATCATGTTCGTATTGAGAATTACAGCTCTACATGCATTTTACAGATTTTCAACCATGTTTAAAAGTTAGATTTCATAAGCTTGGGTAGAATTAGGCATTTCATCTTTTCATTGATTCTTCTGATCAATTCACTGTTTTAGAAGTCAATTAGCATCATATCAAACATGCTTAGATGATAAAATAACACATTCATGCATTACATTTTATTCAAACCCATATCTGCATAAAAACCATTTGCTGTGAAAACTGGTTTAGTCATTTTGCTGTCAAATCTTGGTTTGATTAGTGAATTTGAGAATTCTAGGCATTTTGGCAATTTTAAACACATATCATGCACACATATATCCATTGAAACATGCTCCATACTTCAGTTTTGTACATTCTACATTTTTACTTCGTTTAGGCATTTCATCAAACACTTGGTGAACACTAGGGTTTCTTTTAGGGCTTTTCACAAACAGTTTTAGATTCTGCATTTTTACACTGTTATAGGTAGAACTAGGTCTCAGACCACATTGCATTCATAAATTCTTGCTGTCTTGCATATAAACCATCTATGTTACACCATTCCAACATCATTTGACCATTGAATCCACCATTTTCACATTCATTTTGGCACACAAACACTGTCATGTTTACAGCATACACTTTTTGCATCATTTTGGACTTTTTGCATTAGTTTCATTCATCATTTAAGAATAGTTTGCATATTTTATATTTCCCCCATCATTAGTTTCACTTCTCATGATTAACATAACACAATATAGTTACTAAGATTGGAGTTGCATTGGATAGACACCTAGGTTGCCACTCTACTACATTAGAGGGGGGATTTGGGATTTTTGTTACTCTCATGCGACTAAAAGAGTATTAACACTGTTAGAAAAAAAATGCTTTCTATTGTCTTCTCGGTTATTTTGTAAAAGCTGCTTTGGCTGTGGTTGTAAATCATACAGGGTCCTAGGTGTAGGTTTTCAGTCAGCCTATTTATATTTTGGTTAAGAGATATAAAAATAGATCTTCTGAGAGCCCACACTCTCAACCATTTTTCTCTAAGACACTTCTACTCTCATCTACTGCTAACATAATTACGGATTTCAACTAAAAAAGGACCAGTTTAAAGAATGTCTGTAATGTGCAAGGAAGCTCCCCTTCAAGGCCAAGTATAATAAAAAGCTTATGGATAATCACATGTGCTAGCAGCCTAACAGAATCGTAGCGAAAAAGGGCAGAGGTACATCAAGATAATTGAAAGAGAAATGTCAGCTACTATCACCAAAGGTTTCTTAATTTAATAAGTAACTATGTGTTTGGAGGATTGGACTATTTTTAGAGATTATGGTATGCTTCCACATAAAAACTGTTATAATCTTGTTTAGTAATTATTGTCTCTCTCTTTCTGCATAAGCCATTTCATTAGCATGTTGACACACATTCTGCATAGCCAATTTCTCACTTTCAGCCAATTCTCTCTTAGTTCTTGCCATTTTTAATAATAATTCAGACAAGAAACATGTATTAGCCTTTGGGATACTTACGGACAGTAGGTCTTGGGGTAGTTCGTATCTTTAAGATCTCAGGACGAGGGATTATAGACCCAGATGCTCCTATTCCTCTGGATACTCTGACTTTAGTACCATCTTCAAGATATTTAACTCCAACCTTGCAAGGCTTCCTGAAAAAGTAAAACTTTGTTAATTCAGTATATGTTATCCTCAAACCCAGAAGATGCAATCACAAGCATGCTCTTTAACAAATGTGCATACCCTGTCACTGGGTCAACAACTTGCACGTTGGAGGCATGGAGTGGGGCTTCGACTGCAAAGATTCCCCCTTCATGACCTTGCCCTTGCTTAATATGCTTCTTCACCTGCAAAGAGAAAGTCAATCGGCATTGGAAATAGAAACCAGTCAGGCAAATTTACACAATAACATGTCCAAATCTCAATTAGACAATTAACAAAGTATTTAATATTAGAAACATCGGTAATGGAATTGAAAATGCAACACTTAATCGAAAATTCGACAAGGAATAACCAAATTGTTATGGTGAGAGTTGTGTTAATCCCTCACCAGATTTTTACCCTCAACAATGACACGATTCTGAGAGCGAATAACACGCTTAATAGTCCCAGTCTCACCCTTATCTTTGCCTCTTATTATCATTACCTGTTACAAATGAATAAATGAATGACTGTAAAATAATAATTGTTATCATTTCAAAATAAAAAAAGTGGAAGTGGGAAAGAACAAGCAACAATATATATATATATATGGTGGAGAATTTGGCTTGGCTTACATTATCCCCTCTGAGAACTTTCCAGTGCCTAATGAGTTTTTCAGCTGCTTTCCAACCCATTTCACGATTCACTCTAAAACCACAAAAGCAGAGTCAAAAAACACAAAAAGAAATCTTTCACAAAGAGCTTCAATGTGTGATAAACTGTTCACAAATAGTGTTTCATGCGAACCTTCTCAGTTCCCACACAAATTATTAAAACCTAGATATTACTTAATACACCAAAAAGCTTAACCGAAATGGTTTTGATAAATGAAACTGATGAATTTAAAGGAAAATGATTTTGAGAAGAAAAGTACCAGAAGAGAGAAAATTGGTAACAGCAACCAGGGCTTGAAGCTTGAAGTCACTGATACAAGAATCGTGGTTTCGCGGTTCAGAGATTTGGGTTTGATACGCGACTCAAACGATTTGGGTTTCTCTTATAAGATAATATTTTAATTAATATTTTATATATGAAAAAAGTAAAACTAAATTTCCTAATAAAACTAGCTTGAGTTGATTAAAAGTTAGTTTGCCTAATATTAGGACTTGGAATTGCAATTACGGTTGATATAACTAGCCCACTTTAAACGATCTTACTTATAGAAATGCACATAATTTTTCAGCCAAAAACAGAGGATTTTATAGAATAAATAACTGCCCCAAATGACTTGGCTATTGTTTTTATTGATTTGGCTATTTTTTGTAAAACGAAAAGAATAAAAGAAACCATATTTTCTCTGGTATATCATGAAATGAGATATCACCCTTGTTTGAACTCCAATCACAACAACCCACAAAAGAGGATATATCACAGGGAATACATATTGACAGTATTTTCAAATTCATTTATCAAAATTGTTTCAAATATCAATTTGATTTGCTTTAAACAAGCTGTGCAAGTTTAAATTACGATCGATCATCATTTACTTTACTCCCACTTTCTTTTTATCTCTTCCAGATTTTCGTACTATAAACTTATCAAAACTTGAAGAATTACTATTTAGTTCATATGCAACTTACTATAATAAAAAACATGTCACTAATTATTACAAACATCCAAGACACAAACTATTATAAACATCTCTCAAAAAACAGAAACAATGTCAACATAACCTAGTTTATACAATGTCAACAATCAATAATAAGGATAATTATAAGCATACACATTAAGGAGTGAATCTAATTTGACTGCATCAGAATTTAAACTTACACCACTCGTAGCCAACCACATTAATATTAGGGTTTATGAGAAGTTGAATATTAAAAAAATTGAATTAGAAGATGATTTAAGAGAAAAATAACCCACAATAACAGAAGATCAACTTACAGAAAGGGAAACACTAATGAAAATAAAAATGCACAAGGAGAAGATGGTTTACACGGAAAGAGAGGATGGTTTATGGAGAGAAGAGGATGTGCTTCCGGGAAGAGAGGGAGAAAAAGATCAAATACGAAAAATACTACATTGAAAGAACTTTACCTAGCAAACCCTAAATACTAAGGTTGGCAATGCAGGCCGACCCAATCCATTTAGGCCTGCCTTGCATTTTGTGCACTTTACCCACAAAATGCAGGTCAGGTCGGTCTGTCCCGCATCCTTCTTGTCTCGTGGGCATGCAGTCTGTCCCGCATCCTTCTTGTCTCGTGGGCATGCGGGCTGGCCTACATTTCATGGTTTAGTAAAGACATATTTTATGGTATTCAGACACATCCCGGTTCATGATTTTTCGATTCCATTTTGAACAGAGTAGAAAAAGAAGAAACTTATTTTATTGCATCTTTGAATTGATTGTAGACTCTGACTTAGGATTGGGGGCGCAACGTGCAAGAGCTAAAACCATTTGAGTGATGCAAAAGTCAAACTTTTTTTTGGAAGCAGCATCTTCAAAGCCTCCTTTATGTATTGTCACAAAGATTTATTGTTTCACTAAATGTGCATAAACAACTGTTATCACAAAAAGCATGAGCTAAGTATTGCTGTTTATCACAATTTTTTTCATTTAATGTGCATAAACAACTGGTTGAATACTAATAATTGTGAATTAAAAATGATATCACATCATGCTTTGGACAAAACACATGAATTCATTGGTTTGGAAAATTTGTTATTTTAAATCATATTTAACCAATTATAGATTTATAATAATCACTCCCACCTCTCACTTGTCCAACTTACAACACCTTCATCTAGAACTGCAAAAATCATGTGCATTTAAATCTGATGTACATTTTTTGTTTATTTCCAGCACACAGCACGCTATAAACCTTGGTATTATTTGGTTGTTGAGAACATTTGATGAATGTATTTTCTTGTTTTGCAGGTACTGGGGCATGTCAATATCTAATCACTTGGTGGCCCTTCCTTACTCGTATATAATTATATATACTTTCAGTTATTTATTCTTTTTAGTATGCAAATATAGTTTCATTTGTTATTATGTTGCAACAATTGGAAGAGAAAATATTATCATATATTTACTAACTTGGTGTTTAAAACTGCAGCACTAGTACACTCAAACGGTTCAAACGTTTTTGGTTCAGTGTCAATGCCCACAAACCCCTCTTCCTATGCTTCATCATCTGACACCTTAAATAGCTTTGCAGACATGTGTTTCATTCTATGACTTAAAATTAAAGAGAAGAAGATTTTAGAGTGAATTTGAGTGTGTGTTCTCTCCTCTTAGGTTTCAATATTTATAGTACATGAGATACAATGGATGAGAGGAAAGAGGAGAATTCTAGAAGATGCTCCTAGGAACTAGAACTAAAGCATGCTCCTAGGAACTAGGACTAAAGCATGCTCCTAGGAACTAGATCTAAAGCATGTTCCTAGGAAAATGAATCTCTTTTAAGACTATTTATTCTAACACTCCCCCTCAAGCTGGAGCATACAAATTGTATGTGCCAAGCTTAGAACATATAAATTCAATCCTAGGACCTCTCAAGAATTTTGTTAATACATCTGCAAGTTGTTCATTTGATCCTACAAATTCTGTGCAAATTTCTTTGGTCATCAATTTTTCTCGAATAAAGTAACAATCAATTTCAATATGTTTGGTCCTTTCATGGAACACTGGATTAGAAGCGATGTGGAAAGCAGCTTGATTATCACAATACATCTTCATTGGTTGAATGTTGCAAAAACCTATTTCTTGTAGAAATTGTTTAACCCATATAAGTTCACATGTTAGGGATGTCATTGCTCTATACTCTGCTTCAGCGGATGATCGTGCAACAACATTCTGCTTTTTACTTTTCCACGAGACTATATTTGCTCCAAGAAAAACATAATATCCCATGGTAAAACGTCTATCCATAGGAGAACCAGCCCAATCAACATCACAATATCCAAAAACTTGAGTATTCCCTTTATCCTCATAAAGTAGTCCTTGTCCTGGAGCTTTTTTAAGATACCTTAGAATACGAATGACAGCATTCCAATGATCGATAGACGGATTCTGCATGAATTGACTCACAACACCAACTGCAAAGGATAAATCTGGCCTGGTAATAGTAAGATAAATAAGTTTTCCAACTAGTCTTCTGTACCTTTCTGGATCAGAGAAAGCTTCTCCCTATTCTGCCATTAATTTCTGATTTGGATCCATGGGACAATCCATTGGTTTACAGTTGATCATACCTGTCTCTTTAAGGATGTCAAGAGCATATTTCCTTTGAGAAATTACAACTCCTTCCTTTGATTGGGCTACTTCTATGCCCTGAAAATATTTTAGAGTTCCAAGATCCTTGGTTTGAAAATGATGGCATAAGTGTTCTTTTAACTGAGAGATTTTACCAACATCATTGCCTGTGATCACTATATCATCGACGTACACTATTAAGTACACACATTTTCCAGGAGAGGTAAGGCAATAGAAAACAGAGTGGTCTGCCTCACTGCGTTTCAGCCCAAAGTTTTGAACAATGTGGCTGAATTTCCCGAACCAAGCACGTGGAGATTGCTTGAGACCATAGAGAGAGCGACGTAACTTACAAACCAAACCAGACTCCCCCTGAGCAACAAATCCAGGAGGTTGCTCCATGTAAACTTCCTCTTCAAGATCTCC
>Ga0214543_1002645_pt1 | contig 35159 bp, 15 predicted proteins | sample CNSS2metaG_FD_160094 | JGI IMG/M metagenome (GOLD analysis project Ga0214543, IMG submission 160094) | Root nodule microbial communities from cowpea collected in UCLA plant growth center, Los Angeles, California, USA - CNSS2 | ecosystem: Host-associated > Plants > Roots > Nodule | place: USA... | reverse complement strand
AAGCAGTTAATCAGTCAGAGGCTGCTGCAAGCAAGCAATCTGAAGAAGCAAAGTGGTCAGATTCCAATCCAAATGCTCAAGAGCCTGTGCCACAAGATGCTGATGAGATATTCAAGAAGATGAAGGAATCTGATTCCTCTTTACTTTATTGGGGTACGTTTTGGGGGGTGCAGAGGGCGAGAGTGTGTGCTTTTGGGGTGCAGAGACGCGGTAAAAAAAGATATCCAGTTACTCTTCATTTTTACCATGGGCAAACATGGGAATAAAATTAGTTTTGGGGGTACTGAAGATATTATTGGAGGTGTAGGGAGAAGCCCCCCTAAACAACGCTTCAGTACAATATCCATTTAGCTTGAAAGCCCATTTCTGTTAGTACCCCCAAAATGTATGCAAGAAAAAAAAGAGAGGAAAGATTCCTGAAATTTGCTTTGACATTATTACGTGCTCAATTTCAAGGATTGCAAAAAATTGAAAATAGTATGAGTACGCACGAACTAAAATAAGATTATTTTAGCCACAAGACTGAAATGAATAGTTTTTGTAATCACGATACCAAATGATTAACTAAATCTTTAACCGTCAATTTTTAAAGATAGTTTTTTTTAATCTATTAAAATAATGTATTATTAACTAAAAATCTTAATTGACGGATAATTTCTTTATAAATAATTATTTCTTTATAGATAATTATTTCGTACAAAATTATAAAATTTTTGAGAATCTTTTATAAAATTTATCGTGAAAAGTATTTTATATAAAATATTTTACAAAAAAATTAACATAAAATATAACAAAATTTGTAAACAGTTTTTGAAAAAAAAATTCAAAACAAAATTAACATAAAATATAAGTTTTTTTAGAATTGATTATTTTCTTTTTTGATATATAACTAAAATTTAGGAAACAGGAGACATTGTCTTACTTGATTCGGGTAACTTTTGGACTTATAAAATACTAGTTTTATTTTTAATTTATTTTGTTTCAACTTATTTTTGTACACCCTAATCAGAGAAAATATTTAACAGGAAAAAAGAAATGCAGGAAGAAATAATAGCATCGATAATTATGATAAATTGGAGAGAAAAAAAAATCAGTTTAAAGACGAAGTCGTATGTTAACTGAGTTTATTAGTGTGTAATCATTCCTTAGGAAACATTAGTTAATTAATCTGACAGAGACGTATGCAAGATTTGTTGTGATGCAAGTTTCCAAGAATTGTTCCCTTTCTTCTCCTTTTGTCTTCTTTCTGAGCGACCTTTATCATTGTCTTTTATTGGATTAGTAATAATCTGATATATCACATACTCATCCAACTGCAAAACAAGCGATGAGAGCTGGGAATTGGTGACACCAGCCACCACGAATATACTTCGGAACGATAAGGCTAATAATCCGATAAAGACAAATTTAAAATATCCAAACAATTCGTTACTCACTAGACTCAGAGACAGTGAAACAAATATAACATTGCTTTGAACTGCATTATAAACGTACCGTTATATACTTCTTCAGTAAGTAGGATATATGCAATTGTTTATTTAACTAAGGAAGAACGTAACATGTTGAGTTGTAGTGCAAGTGAACTATAAAATTAACTAAGTTTTCATGTCTGTATGGGAATTTAGTGGCATGGACTAGTGGGACGACACAAACAATGACACTACAACGTATGGAAGGTGTTTCTTGGTTTGTTCGTTGGCGAAGAAACCTATGTTTTCTCTTCAGGAAATGTTAATTTCTTCACTAATTGTCCTATATGTGCTGCATTCAAGTGTGTCCGGTCGTAATTTATTACTGCACTTTTCATTTCAATCCTTAAAGGTTTTTCTGCTGGGGCAGTTGCGTGTTGACAAGGAAGAACCTACAAAAGAGAGCATTAGTGTTGCTCTTTAATTATTTTATAAAATTATTCATTTACTTTATTCCTCCGTATATAAAGACAACCAGACAAAAAAGTTCCCTCTCTTTTAAATATCACTATTTTTTAATTCGCAGTTTTCTTTATTAAATAAGAAACCGAACAAGAAAATTGTATAATGGCATAAGCACACACATAATATCTTGAGCAAAACTTTCATGCAGACACAGTACTGCATGCATACACATATATAAGTATAAACAAAATTCAAGATGTATTAAAACAATAAAAAAAAAATGTACAGATTGGCGGGATTGTTTGCAGATCATATTTTACTGGAACGTGAACCTTTAGATAGATAAGTGACAAAATTTGAGTGATGATTTGAACACTCCTAATTGTTGGAATAGAAGAAAAGATTCGTGTAAAAAAAAAATCTTACGCTGAAGTCAATGAAAAAGTTGTCGGATAAATAGAAATCATATCTCAAATTTCTGAACATACATAGCATGAATTAAGGGATTGTGATGGTTGTTGATGTAAGTGATTATTGGAGAGACCAAGTGTGATATTGAAAGTGGGAAAAGCCGATACCTCTGAACACTAACGTTTTCACTCAGAAGGTATATCTTCTCCAGTATGATGTAAGATCATGACGATTTTGATTACTTTTATACAAAAGATTGGTTTAGATTGTAAACTAACAACAAATTCTCATGAAAAGGAGAGAGCTACAACTACATCAGCAAAATCTTATACATGTCAGAGCAATGAAAAAGTTTGGTTCATACGTCTTTTTGAATGCAGAATATACATATTTTGTGAGATTTGGATGGAATGTCTCAGTTGCTGTTTGGGATTTGATTATGTCTTGTCCAATAAAGGCAATACGCAATCTCAACATTTTCTGGTTTACTACTTTCTTCATAAATTTGTTCATTGATTGATTTATTAATTTGTATATATGGCTGGTAAAAGGTCAAGTGTGTTTCTTCTAATTCGTGGGATTTATTAGAAATTTTGAACCTAATCAAATCATTAAGTCCAAGTAATTGAAAGAAAAAGTTGTGGCTATATATATATATGTATATGTTTGGGATTTTATGTTCGAATTGTGTTGTGCGACTAAGGAATAAAGCTATTTGGGACACTTTGATGTTGGAAGACTCACATTCTTGAAATGACGTTGTTAAAATCAATGTAAAGAATGTGACAGTGACAGTAACGTATCATAAATTAAAAGCATTTTCTAAAACTATTTTTGAACATTTATATAGTTAGGTTGTATTATTATTTTTTAAACTTTCTTGGGTTTAATTCGTTTGTAATATCCCTTTTTTCTGAGAAATGTAAGAATTTGAAGTTATGAGGAGAAGAGGATTAAAGATTAAAAAGAAGATTCTGCGTGAGATATTTGTGTGGCGTAGAAGCCAAAGGAAGAGAAATTGTCCATAGCAAAGGTAAAAACCAGTTGTGTGGACAATAATAAATTAATCTACTACTATAATGTCAATCTCACTATGTTCCAACTGCTTATTTCAAACATTGGTGATACATTCGATTTGATGTTTTAAAGCTTAGTTTTGTCCTGATCCAGATGCTTAATTACCACATTCCCCTATTTAAACCGATTTAATTTGTTTTTAATTTGGCTCAAATTTCATCCCCATCCCCTCTATCTTTCTATCTATCTTAAATGTCAGTGACTGTACCATGGCTGCAGAGATTGGCCTAGTCTCCATGACCCAGATCCAAAAATTATCACAATCCCAACACCACAAAAAACAACAACCTCAACCAAACCCTAACACCACCACCACCACCACCACCCCCTCCTCCTCTTGGATGTGGAACCCTACCCAACAACTGCACCACCAAGAAGACGACGATGACTCATGGGAGGTCAGAGCTTTTGCAGAAGACACAAGGAACATCATGGGAACCACATGGCCTCCACGCTCCTACACCTGCACATACTGCAGAAGGGAGTTCCGCTCCGCCCAAGCTCTCGGCGGCCACATGAACGTCCACCGCCGCGACCGTGCACGCCTCAACCAACCCCCTCCTTCCTCCGCCACCGCCACCTCTTCTCTTCCCACTTCTTCACCCTACATCAACATCCCTCCTCAAGACCTCGTTGCAAATGCTGGCTTGTGCCTCCTCTATCACTTGCCGCCAAGCCCTACTGCACCACCCTTCCCTAATTCCCCCTCTACCAATGCCCTTTCTTCTTCTCCCTCTCCCTCCACTCTTCTCTCTATCTCCTCCTATCCCTCAAGCAATTTTCTGATGCAAACCTCCTTCAATTTCCCCGGTGCACCCTCAACTGGGATCAACACTGCTACTGTTTCCTCTTTCTACTCTTCCAAAGTGGACCAATCGGCAACTTCTTCCTCTTTTGCCACCGGCCACCTCGAAGAGCTTGATCTAGAGCTCCGCCTCGGCCACAAACCAACACAAACCTCATAAATCTCGCCCCCAGAAACTCAAACACATAAATAGATATAAAGCTTAAACCACGACCATATACAGTGGTATTAGCAAGTGAGAACAGAAAGTAAAGTCGCTAAAGTATTGTTATTTGGGTGATCTCGTTCTTGGGTGTGTGTCCGGAAGAGATGGACAGTGATGTTATTTGAAGATGTTTGTGATATGATATAACATTAGCAATAGGCCTGTTGGGTTTTTGTTTTGGGTTCGATTTTGTTATTTTTGTTGGTTGATTGATTTCATCTGCGTGTGATTGTTTTGTGACTGTGAAGGTGCACATGGAGGGAGGAGCAAAGCTATGGGTGGGGATGGGGAAGAAGGAGAGAGGCAGCACATGTAAATTTTTCAAAGAAAAAAAGAAAAAAATGTAAGTTGGTATTAATTTTTGGAGTAATTATGGGAGGAGATTAGGGTTTGGGAGTAAGACACTGAAAAAGGTTGCAGTGAAGTGTCATTTTCTAATTTAGAGTTGTCTAAGTACATACATATATGTCTGTCTGGGCATACATTTCCGTGGGGATTACTTTCCATCCTTCACCTGTTAAGTAATCTTAGCAATATATATAATATTTTCACTGTTCACACCTTTCTGTTTAGACAAAACTGCAAACTTCCATTGTCGTTATGTTCAATACTTCTTTTGGTTCATTGCTGATAAATTTATTGCACCTGCCTGTACCAAGCTTTGTGTAAAAAATTAAACTTCCAAGTGTTTCTAATTCTAAGAGATGAAATAACGTAAACCTTTTATGGTTATGGAATATCGACCCTAAAATTATATTTTTTAATTGATTATATTTCGTTTAATTTACTTTTTCTTAAGTGCATGATATAATTGATCCTCACTTCTTGTTATTTGCTTATCTTCAGTATTAAATTAGTCATTAATATAAAATAAAATTACACTTAATGTAAATAGTTATGATAAGGACATTCTTTTTTGGTTGTTGATGATGAAGAATTATGACGACATGCACTAGTAAAATTTAGTTGTCTTACATAAGTGATATTATTTTATGTTAGTTATGAAATCTCAAAATTTTTAATATGTAAATACAAGTAAATAAGATGACATGGTAACATAACAGATATATCATCAATTAAAAATAAATAAATAACACATAAAATATTTAATTAAAAAATATAAAAGATTTGAGTACTGAGAAGATAAAAAGAAAATTAATAGAAACTCAAATAAAAATATATAAACTTATATCAAACTTAAAACTTAACTAACTGTTTTCCTATTATAAAAGAACATTACTAATTTTACATTATTTGTTAGAAATCTCTCAAGAAACCATTATTTGATTCATGCACACACTTTAATTATTAAGTTTTAAATTATTTGAAATGAGTTAATTATCTGGTCTATTTTTTACAAATTAATAATTTGGAGTTAAGTAAAGTTTAAAATTTGTTTCATTTTAAAATAAAGATAAATAAACTTTTTCCACCACTTCAGGTCATCTTAACTATTTATGAAATATCTCATTACACAATTCATATATGAATTGTAAAGTTTATTTTTTCTAATCCTTCTACCTATTAAGTGAAGAAAATATTAACTATTTCTAAGACATTTGCCATTGTATATATTTAATGCATTCTTAAGGAAAAAAGAGGAGCATATTTTGTACATATATCATTTTAAATCTTTCTATTTTTTCAAAAAATAATTACATTTAATACATTAAAAATTGTAAGATGTATTTTATTATAGAAAAAAATTGTAAAAATCATTAAGTTATTCTATAGAATAATATGCATCTTATCAAAAATAATTTATAGGCTATATTATGGATAGTAATTTAATATTTTTCCACCCTAATTCCATTTTAGTAGTTATATAATGACTTGGTTTTATAATTACTTAATCTCTTTATATATATATATATATATATATATATATATATATATATATAAATATAAGATTCGTTTTAGTCCACACTCATTTAAATCAGTATCTTTCGTAAAATTGTATTTGGAAAGGAAAAATTCTTAGACCAATAACTTTATGACTTTATTTTCAAAAAATATCACACAAAGTCATCTGACAACTATTTTCGATCCATTCACTCAATTAACCATTATGTAAGATGCGACAAAGGATAAAGAGCGCACTCATAACTTGATTTAACTGATGATAAATAAAAGGTATTTTTCAATTCACTTACATTAACATCAAGGTTAATAACATTTTCTAATGATTTGAAATAACATCGTGTTGGTTAACTTCAACTTCGTGTAAACCAATTACTTATATCATATATTTTGTTATATTTTGTTATATATATAAAGAAAGTTATGAATAAAATAAAATAAAATAACAAGTTCGTCATGTGACATATTTTTTATATAAAATATATATATATATATATATATATATATATATATATATATATATATATATATATCATTTTCACAATCCTTACAAATTCCTAAAACCTATAATATTTCATATTATAATTATATGATCCGTAATATTTCATATTGTAGTATGACTCTTAAAATTTTATAAGTCCGCATTTCAATTAAGGTCACATCAAACTTTTAAGATCAAAATGCAAGACTTGAGCGAATATTTAATGTATTATATTTGAATTCAAAATTATTGTTTTGCAAATTCATACTTTTAGCAGGAGAAAGTAATCTGTAAATGAAAAAAAAAATTGTACTGTACATTAATTTATTATATAAAAGGGTAGTTTAAAACATTTTAATAAATATCTTTTTAAAACGAGTGTCCATCGTATGTTCAATATATGTGTTAGGAAGAGTAAATTCAAGACAATAAAGTTATTTTTTAAGAAATAATGTATATCATATATGAATGCTAAAAGTAATTTAAAAAGATAAACTTAGTGCTATTCTTATATAATTAATTATTTTAATATTTATTTATTTCATAAAAAAGTTGGACAGTGTATTTATTATGAATAACTTTACCTGGTTCTTTTCCTTGTCTAAAGCCAATAAGAGTATAATTCTTCCTTTTGTTTTTTTCACCTGTCATCATTGTCATTGAAAGGATCAATGGGATATGGTATCATTGAAACAATAAAAGCCTCAAAGATTAAAATATAGTAAGATAATAAAGGGGATGTGAATTTGTGTTTGTTTGGTTAAAGGAAAACAAACCATGGAAATGAATCACATTTAAAACAAATTAATTCAGCTGTGATTATTCACTTCAATATTTTAAAAGTTTTATCATAAAATCTAAAAGGATGAAATCCCAGCTTGTTCTTGGAGGTAAAAAACTGAAAGAAGATATAAACATGTGTTCAAACTTAAACCTTAGAGTGAAGCTTCATTTCCATGAAAATGGTGTTTATCAGTTAGTTCCATGGTATAGAGTGTCATCACTGCGAGATATGAAGCAACTCAGAAGAGAGATTAAAGTAATGTAACAGTAGTACAGCAGAACTGTAGTATTATATAGGCAAATGGGTGGCTTTTTTTTTCTTCAACTTTGTAGGCCTGGTCTGTTTCTAAAGATCCACCACATCCTTTGTTAAAAGTTAATATTTACCTAAAATTTAGTATATAAAGAAAGTTTATATATTTTAAAAAAGTTACGTATTTAGGTATCAATTGATTCCACTCCTGTACTTTCTCTACTGCCAGTGTGAAGTTTACAGAAGTTGAATGTAATTTTCTGATAGCGTGTTAACAATAGATTGCGCCTCATTCTCAGATAAATTGCACATCCTCTTTTCCTTACTTGTCCCCCAGTAAAAAGACAACATCAGATGCTTTAGAGACATAATTTTAAGGAGAGAATCATATATTAACTCAGAATCAGGATACAAATTACTTAAGCTTCCACATCAAAATCCATTGAAGAGGGTTAATTAAGAAGGAGTAAGTTTTTGAAAATAGTAATGTGAAATGTTACAAAAATATTTAGTTCAATAAATAAGGAGTGGCATATGTTATGATTTCATGTTATTAGGTGACAGAAGTATGATTTCTCTCTCTTTTGTATATTTGTTTTCTGAATGAGGATGTGGACAAGCCAATGCATGTCCACCAAACATTTTCCTAAAACAAACTTAAAATGGAGACAATAAATGTGAGTCAGTGGGCTACAACTATGCAGGGGACCCCGTGGTACATGTGCATGTGTTCTTGCTAGTTATTAAGCAGCAGCATTGGCGTGCAATCTTTGTTGAGGAAGGCTTGAGCAGAAATCGTACATTTATATAGCTTTCTAGTTTTGTTGCATACTTCAATATCAATGTCTTCTCCCTGCGTGTGGTCCTAACTCCAACCCAAATATCCGAAACTTGATTCACTTTTACGTGAGTAATCATATGACCTTTGTTTCTTTGATGATGTCGTTTCATTACAGTTATAATACAAACACATGGCCCAGAACGCCACTCCAACCTCAATTCTTCCGCAATCACCACTAATTTCATCTCATAATATCAGATACTCCACACTGTCTGTGTATGTATACATTAGTCAGAGTTGTAAGTATATGTATTCATTCATAAAGGGCATGATTTCTTTATCAGTTTGAAGCCTCCAACTTTCGATAGATTAGACTATAGAGCATCACATCAGGTTTGTAGGATCCAGGTGCTGCTTGCGTCTGATTTTGACCTTCACATTCACATTTATGTCTTCACTTCTTCAGTTCATGATTAATTCCAAACAGGTATAATTAAATACTCGTCTTCATTTGATTTTGTTTGGGTGATCAAGAACTTTGATAATGTTCTGAACCGATATGTCAGATCACAAATCTAAGATGTAAAAAGATGAAAATAACCACGATTTTTTTTGTGATAATTTTTTTTTTCCAACTGTAGGTAAAAGATGAAAAAACTACGGTTTAAAATTGTAATTTCTTGGACTACTCTTTTATTACGTTACGAGTTATTTTCTTCTACACTAAGTCATGTGACTACTCTTAAGCACAATTTTATTTTTATTCTTTTCAAATACATAAATCCAACTTTAATGTAAAATTGATGCCAGTTTAAATTTTAAATATTAATACACTATGCAAAATAAATTATATTTTTAGATTAATTAAAATTTAAAATCACTGATTTTTTGTAATGACCATGTACCAATATTGATTATAAGCGGTAATACTATTTATGTCACTTAATTATACTAATGTCACGGAGAAAAAATAGCATGAATTTGATTTATATTTTTTTATGTTAACCTGCTAAAAAAATATATATATATATATATATATATATATATATATATATATATATATATATATATATAAAGTAATACTTAAATTTATTTTTTTGCATGAAGTTATTGTAAACTAAATAAATAGTGGGTAACATTATTAAAAAAATCATTAAATTTGGTTATATCTATCATTTTATTGTAATGAATTAAAAAATGTATGTTTCTATGAGATCATTAATATTAATTTAAATGTATATGATCATAAATTAATTGTTTTGACGATTTTATTTTAGTAAGTGAAGGATGGATCATATGTCTTATTCTATTGAAAGTAATGGATAAACTACACATTTTTGTTTCATGAAAAATATCATAGGAGTACATACTTTTTTTTCTTTTTTAGAACTGGTACATAGTTTGTTTCCTATTCTATTGATAGTAATGGGTGGACTACGCAGTTTTGAGAAATACCAAATGGATACACAGTTTTTTTTTTCTTTTCTAGATCTGGTACACAATTCACGAAGTTTTGTTTCATGAAAAATATCAGATGAGTACACAGTTTTTTTCTTCTCTAGAACTAGTACACATTTTTTTTTCTAAGATGTGGTTTTGTTTCATAGAAAGTAATGGATACAGACCATATAATAATTATTATAAGTAATGTTTAAATTTATTTTCTTTATATAAAGTTTTGTGAAATAAATAAACAATCAATATCATGTCATGGTACATAAATTATTAAATTTGGTTATATATGACATTTTATTATGAATTAATGAAAGGTTCAATTTTAGGTATATTTATCTAATTTGATGAGGATCATTCATCTAAATATGAGCAAAAATTGATTGTTAAATTGAGATTTTGTTTTAAAGTAAGTAAAGAATGAAAAATATTTGTTTTAAGATGATGTGAATATTATTAATATTTAAATCATGGAGAAAATATTTCAATGTAAATGAAAACTTTGTATAACATCATACTAATATATTAAAGATCTTGGTAAAAAAATTATTAAATTAAATTTGTAAAATTTTTAATATTTAGTAAAAAATTTCATCATTTTCTTTTGATAATAAAAGTAGTTAGCATAGGAAAGGGAAATTCTAGTTTATAAATACAAAAGTAATTCCTTTGTTTTGCGATAATTTTTTTCAAAAGTATATTAATCACTGTAATAAAAATTTTGAATAATGACCGACTTTAACGATAAAAATTAATTAATCTAAATATAATTTATAAATTAAAAATTATTGATAACGAAAATAATTTTAAAAAGATTATAATTAATCTCTAAATTGATTATTAATATCAATTACAATAATTTTGACTAAAAGAAATAGTTTATATTTCTAAACATGATTTTGTTTAATAAAATTGGTTTATAGTGAAAATAAATATTTAGTACTATATTTAAGTAAAGGCGTACAAGGATAAAGAGATTTAAGAGATACTAAAATTATTATTGAATTAGATGAGTATAACGGAATATACATAAAATCCTTTAATTATTTCAACTCCATTCCAAATTAAATTATAAATCGCTTCCACATGTTAAATCAACATTTATACACAGGAATCAATTCATTCACTGATCTTACATATAAAACAAAAGAATGTTCTGCACTATAAAGGAAGGATGATATTCAACGGTATCTCATAGTAGATATGTAAGCACTATCTTTATCATCCATGTTTACTTTAAGATGTGTATTTTCATTATAAAATAAATACTCAAATGATGACAATAATTCGTTACTTGATATAATAATAAAAACAAAATAAAAATAAATAAAAATATATTTTTATTTATAGATAACAAAGTTCAAATTACTTTAAAATTTACTTTTACTCATTATAAGTTATTTTTTTCGTTAAAAAACTAAACTTTACATATTACGAAATTAATTTGTAAAATAAAATTTATACTCAATGATATATTAGAGTCGATATGATCTTTTAACACATTCTTACATTTGTTTATGTTAAGACATATACATCTCTCAAATAATAGTATTAGACACTAATAAATAATCTGACAATACAAAGAAAAAAAAAACAGATCCAACAAATAACAAATTTTATTAAAACTAAATTTCAACGTGACTTAGATATCATGTTAAAAATGAAATTAAGTCTAGTTCTTACTTTTTTAAATGAAATGTGAGATCTCTATGTTTGATTTTAGAATGAGTGAAAAATTAATCTGTGAGTAGTGTGAAAGATGTGTGTTTGTGTTATTACACGATCTGATGAGTGATGAGAGTTAGTTAAAGTTTATTTTGGTGTATGGTGTCCACATTGTAAAGAGTAATAGAGAGTGTTTGATGAAGATGTATTTGAGAATAGGACAGATTGTATATAATTAACGTTACCCTGTCGCGGTCCCCGCGAAAACCATAGGAGCGCAGGACAGCCAGCTAAGAGGAGCACATATATTTATGGCCTCTGCATAACTCTTCAACCCTCATTTCTCACCTTAATTATTGGTCCCCCTTTTCTCTTCTCTTCTCTTTTCTTCCAGTACTATACTTTCTCTATGTCTCTCTTCTCCTCTCTGCGTCTTTGCATTCATCTGTGCCTAACATCTCTACATTTTTTTTAACCAAACCCATGTTACTTTTTTAGGCTATAAACCTAACATCTCTACATACTCACAAAAAACTATATTTATTTCTAAAGCTACTGTGCATGCATGCAGTTCTTAATAAGTGTTTAAATTAATGATTATGGTTATTAATTAGTGATGGTCAGGGTGTGGGCTCCGATACCCAGTCAGTGTTCACAGATGAATAATCATTGCCCTTTCCTTATGCTTACCTTACCTGCATCTGCGAGGAACCCTATCTCTCTTTTTTTTTTTTTTTTTTTTTTTCTTTCCCTTCCTTCTAAACAATTGACTGTTCTTAACAGTGACACTTCCCGCACAGAAATAGACGTATACATTACATATACATACATGCATACATTCACATTTCTCCTCTCACTCACTCAGAATATGACAATGCCCACTTGGTCTTTTTCAATTTTCAATTCACACACATTTTTTTATTATTTTTTTATTCTTTCTCCTCTCCTTTTGTACGTATCATTCTCATCATATTTTAGCTATTATTTATATTTCCTTTAGACCATCCCAGCCTTAATGTTTTTTTTCCCTTTTTGTTGAAAAAATTAAGTTTTTTTTTTATTATATTTTGGACTAAAATACTTGCCATACAGTGGGTTTATTCAATTCAATTAGTGCTGCTGCAGAAGTGCAAAATGGAAAGTGTGAATCATAATATTAGTTTTAAATAGGAATGTGGAATGTCACAGGGCATTAAAGTTAGATTCGAGTTTTTCAATTCGTTAGTCTGTGTTTGGCTTGCTTCGCCTGATCTTTCAATTTGGTATGGTAGAGGCGAGGGATGGCAAATGCGGTGAGTCATCCGGGTTGGTCGCCAATAAAATATGTGGGACGGAGAGGGTATTTTGGTTTGTGTGGACCAATGATGGATCAATTCGTACTTGATTAGCATAATTCATATTAACTTAAATATAATTCATAGTAACTTCAATTTTTTAAATTTAGCAGTAGCACTGCAATGTCTTGTGTATGTTTTTCTTTTTGTCGTAAGTAATATCAATTATCCTGTAATAAAGATCAAGTAAGTTGAATTACAATAGAATTGTGACGTTTAGATTTTTATATTCTTAAGTAAAATGAATTGCATTATAAACTTTTGATTTGGTGGTAAGTGCAAGTTGCACAATTGTCTCATTAAAATCTTATGTGACATGTGGACTAACCCACAAATTCACAAGCCAAACCTTATACAAAGTGAGTCAGGAAAATTAACCCACATTTTTTATGTGGGACGAAACAACATGACTTATTTTTATTTTTATTTTTTTCTTTTAAGGTAAATGCGAGATAGATCGGTTCACGTTACCATCCCTAATAGAGACGAAATAGACGAAATGAGAGTCATATTTTTTTAATAAAATTAATTTTTTTTGTTATATTACTTAAAAGATCCAACTATATAATAAGATTTAAATCATTAAAATTTACGAATTAAATTTTAACTATTAATTATAACAAAATAATTTTATATGTAAGTAAGATAATTATTTTATTTTATTCTACTAGAAATATTAATTAATTAAAATTTAATATTATATATATAATATTAAATTTTATAAAAATATAAGTTTAAGGATGTTAAGAAAAATAGGTGGTGAGTAAAATTGAATCCCACAATATCTAAATAGTTCAGAAGTTTCAGATGGAGATTTTTGTTTATTACTTTTTATCTTCCGAATTTGAAAGCTGAGTAACTAGATGGGCTGGAATCGATTTTCATTCTATTGGCCCATTATAAGCTGAATCTGGGTCCTTAATTCAAGGTGGGACACCGTAGCCCAAGAACGAAGTGTGCACCGAAACCGAACGAGGAGGATAATAACGTAACGTAACTAACAGGTAGGAATGGAATAAGAGTGTAAGAAGAAGAGGAAAACTGAAAGAAGAAGAGGAAGAAGAGAAGAGAAAGATTTTGGAAATTCCATGGCGGAGAAGTTGTTAACAACATTAGGGGATCTGGAGAGGGACACGTTCGTGCCTCTTCTCTCCAAGCTGATTGGGGAATCAAAGCACGTGCAGAACAACCCGCCGGAGCTCGTTCCCGAAGAGGACAGAGTGGTGAAGCACGTGTTGGACGTTCTATTACCCTTCAGCACCACCACCGGAGGCGGTCCCTTGCTCCTCAACCACGTCACCTACACCCCCGGCCGGGGGAACCTCATCGTCGAGTACCCCGGCACCGTTCCCGGCAAAATCCTCTCCTTCGTTGGTTGCCACATGGACGTCGTCACCGCCAATCCCAACGATTGGGTATCCATTCATTCATTCTTTCTTATTTTTGTGCCATTTACCATCTCACATTATCACCACAACACGCACAACCGTTTCGATGTGATGCAGGATTTTGATCCGTTTTCACTGAGCATTGATGGGGATAAGCTTCGGGGTCGTGGAACTACTGATTGCCTGGGCCACGTGGCACTTGTCGCGGAACTCATGAAAAAGCTCGGGCAAACCAAGCCGAATTTGAAATCAACCGTCGTTGCTGTTTTTATAGCCAATGAAGAAAATTCTTCAATTACTGGTATTGGTGTGGATGCGCTTGTCAAAGATGGCCTCCTCAATAAGCTGAAGAATGGCCCTCTGTAAGTCTTTGTTATCTCTTTAATGCGTGTCTAAATTAAAATTAAAGAAATGCGTAAGTAACTCTGAATTGATCTCTTTAAAAAGCGTTATTAGCGATTTCAGTTCCACTGTTTACATTTCTGCTACTTTTAATTATGTACTGTTTCTGCTCAGGTACTGGATTGACACGGCAGATAAACAACCGTGCGTAGGAACTGGTGGTATGATACCTTGGAAACTTCAGTTCACGGGGAAGCTCTTTCACAGTGGATTAGCTCATAAAGTATGCTCTTACATTATTGTCTACAATTATGTTCTTATTTTTTGAGCAATTATATTTTCTGTCTGATAAAGTCTTCACATAGTATTGACAAAGTTCTCTGTGCTGATTATCCAAGAGGCTAGCACAATGTGACTGATCCAATCATATTTGCTTCTTGAACTCTACTTTTGTTTATGATTGCGTCCGTGCACGTTTTTTGGGGAACGGATGAAGTATGATCCTCTGAACCCCCTGCCCCAAAATTGGTTTACAATAAAAAATCTTTAAACATTTGAAATTAAAAGAATGCCTTGTGAACTGGCCATTTACCACTGGAATCTGTGAAAAAAAAATGCTCTGCTTTAGTTCAGAAGGTAAGCAAATATGAAATATAATAATTGTTTCCTCTATAACGGCATGTAAAATATGAGCAATCATAGCAAACTTGAAGATATTAAAATATTTGGGAATTGTTTCATACTTAGACTTATTATGTAGGGATTCGGTTGTGCAGAAATGCTACAGCTCAAATTAATTCCAGCTTCACATTTATGCTTAGTAATAGTTTTTACTTGATTAACTTGAAGGATCCATGACCTGTCCCTTGGAGCTGAAAACTATTGGAGTAACTGACAATACAAATTTGTTCTTACATCTATTTTAATATTAAATAGAGTCATCTGCCCATTATAAGGCCAAACTTGCTTCAGATATGTTGCAGTAGCTGTCTTGGTCTGGTAGCAATAGATATTTTAATGTGAATCTGTAATTCAACAGATTAGAGGACCTTTACAGTGGTAGGTAGGGATAGAAGCTAACAAATAATAATCTATTCTATTACCTCATGTCTATTTATTATGCATTAGATAGAGTAATAATATGCTTATATTTTTTGTTAAGGAAAGAATTTTAGTTTAGCTTATCTGCAAATTTTTTAACATTATTAAAATTTAGAATGCTGGGAAAGTAATGGGATAGATTACTGGGGATTTTAAATTTTAATTCTATCTTTTATTCACCACCAGGTCAGGTGTTAAGTAGATCTTTGATTGTTTGAGTGTTGTGGGTAGCCATGTATTCACCATCTAGACTAGTCTTAAGAGATGTAGCTTGTTTGGGCTATACGAACTGCATCCTAAGAACAATAGTATTGGTTGGTTTGTAATTGGTATCAGTACCTACGGGCTAGTTTGTGGCGTGATTGGTTTGGATTTAAAGGGTTGGGTAGTTAGCACCTGGAAGAGTTATAACTGAGGTTTGATGAGGACTGTACTGTGGTTTTATTTGTCGATATTTAGGGTATGCTTATTTGAGCACAAAATAAGAAAAAAGATGGTAAAGTAGTGAGGTAAAAAAATTAGCTATAGTACTTTATACATGGCATAACAAAAATGTGGGACCATTGGAAGAGGTTTGCTACTCTGGCACTCTAGCCCAACAATATTTGGTAAATGCTGCCTATTTCCTACTTTGAGTAAAAAATTAAATATTTCACTTCCTACCATATTATTGAAAAAATTAATTAAGGAGCAGAAAATGGTTTCGGCTGCATCCTGTGCTTGATTGTGTGTGTATCATGTTACAATTACTGGGTATCATTCCTTCAGATATAAAGGAAATATCAGTTCTACATTTGTATTTTTCTTGTGTCATATCCCTGCTGCCTGAAAATTGGGCATATTTGTTGTAAGTATCACAGTTGAAAACGTATTTTCCGTTTGGCTACTTGTAGGCTATTAATGCAATGGAGCTAGGCATGGATGCTCTAAAGGAAATCCAGTCCCGATTTTACCGAGACTTCCCACCTCATCCTCAGGAACAGGTTTACGGGTTTGCAACTCCTTCAACCATGAAACCAACCCAATGGAGCTGTAAGTTGTCTGCCTTTTGTTTTTATGAAGAACAAAACCTACACATTTCATAATTATTACATGCTTACTGCAGATCCAGGAGGTGGAATCAACCAAATTGCAGGGGAATGTACTATTTCAGGAGATGTCAGGTTAATTCTGCTCCTTGGAATTACCCTGGCCATTTATTAAGAACCGCATTGCATTACAGATATCTCTCGTTTGTTTGTTGCAGGTTGACTCCATTCTACAAGTAAGCTACATCTTTCAGTACGGTCAAATTTTTGGTTGAAAGGAAGTTATATGGGTTCATTTTTCTTTCTTTCTTTATTTTACTAGCTTATTGTAATTGCAAATTATATATTTATAGGATAACAGTTTTCAGTTTTACTTGTTTTATGTAAATAATATCATATCCAATGCGTAATGCCTTGGTCAGTGTAAAGGATGTAATGAAGAAGCTGCAAGAATACGTGGATGATATTAATAAGAATATTGAGAAGCTAGAAAGTAGAGGTCCAGTTTCAAAATATGTCCTACCCGATGAAAACTTAAGAGGAAGGTGAGATCTGTTATCCTCCCTGAACTAGCAAATTCCGGTTTAGCGTTCAACTCCAAATAGTCAGCCTTTTTACTTAAAAATCTCTAAATCACTTGTATCTTCTTTGATCTCTTGACTGGGTCGTTTTCTTTTAACTAAAGATTATCTGTAATTACTGCTTAGGCTTCCTTCCTCTTCTTTACAGCATTACTTTAAGTTTTAACGAGGCACTGTCTGGAGTTGCTTGTGATCTTAATTCTAGAGGTTTCCATGTTTTATGCAAAGCAACTGAAGAAGTAGTTGGGCACGTAAAGCCTTACTCGATTACTGGGAGTTTGCCTCTCATTCGAGAACTACAGGTGAAAGACAAAAACTCTCATTGGTTCATGAAAAGCGTTTGTATTACTTACATTGGATACTTAAGCTCCCTCTTTGTGTCACAGGAAGAAGGTTTTGATGTCCAAACATCTGGCTATGGTATGACATGCCTAAGAATAATTTGATGCATATTGAACATGGAACTAATTAAAGTACCTTACTGTATTTCACGTTATGTCCAGGTCTAATGGCTACTTACCATGCTGCGAACGAGTACTGCCTTTTCACGGATATGTCCCAAGGATATCGGGTCTTTGCGAGAATCATCTCTAAACTGGAAGATTGAGAAAAACATAGGAACTAATAATAATGCTGTTCCATGATAGGGGAAACTAGTTCTTCACCGGCCAAAGTACCTTTTTGATTCCTTGAATACTTAACGTTTCTTTCCCTTACAATGGCAGCAAATAGCAACAAGGTTTGTACACAAATGCTGTGTAAATTACTAAATTTCCTTATCATTGTCTTGCCTAGTGTTTTTTTTTAAGCATCAAATAGTAACTGCCGTACATAAAAGAAATATTTATTTCATATATTTAAAATTTATAATAAATATTTTTAAACATATAAATACTATAATTAAAACTCACAATCGCTTGTTAACATTTACATTATACTTTAAATGTATGATAAATAATTTACATTATGAGCAGTATTTTAAGATTTGGACCAGACTAGTTGATTCAATCGAAACTGGATCTAGGTCAGATATTATACTTTTAGATTGAAAATGGACAACTTCCTGCACCTCCATAATTTTAGCATGTACTCATAAATTTTTATGTTTCGGCTGGAATGGGATAATATATTTTTCATCTTGTATTATAGAATATATAATTCAATTTTTTTTTATATAATTTGGCAGAATACAAAATTTATGTAGGTGGGGGGAGATTATGGGAAAAGTCACTTTAAAATCGTTCTTAACTAATATTTTTACCTATGGATACACCGGACTTATTTAAAAGTATATATATATATATATATATATATATATATATATATATATATATATATATATATATATATTTATATATATATATAGAGAGAGAGAGAGATTAAATATATTTTAGTATCTAAATTTGACATATTTTTGTTTTCAAAATTCAAAAATAATAAATATAATTATTTAACTCAATTATGTTAATTTTTTATGTGTTAAATATTTTTCATACTAATATTTAAATTATAAATTATGTATACAATTTGACACGTGAAATACATATAATGGGATTAAAAATGATTAAATTCATTATTTTTAAAATTTAAAGACTAAAATGTATCAAATATATATGAATGAATTTTAATTTTATGTAAAGAAATTAAAAATATAGTTAATCATTTACTTATTATTGATCAACATAGTTTGTAGGTTAAAAAAGTAACAATAGCATTACAAATCATAATTTTATTTGAATAATAATAGTAATAATTAAAAAAATCATGGACTTGATAACTTATTCGTTTGGTTAATAATAGTAATAACTCATTCGTTTGGTTAATTGGGATGAGAAAAGCAATCCTGATTGGCGAAAGCCCATAATAGGAATACGAATTTACAAAATTTCCCTAATAAAACGTGCTACATCCACCCACTCTTTCTCTATCTTTGGTTGATGATGCGTTCTCTTTAGGCATCGCTCTTGAGTCTCTCTTCTCATCATTTCTCTTCCCGATATGCACAATTCATTTATCGCAACATCTCGTCAATTCTCCAACTCAGTCTCTCCATTTATTTCTCCCCTATTTCTCTATTTTTAGGTGTCGTTTATGGATTGAAATTTCGATTTCATACCCTTCCATTGCTAAAATATTACTAACAACTAAATTAATCATTAATTTGACACCTAAGTTGGGTGAAAAAATGATCCAATTCCCTTGTTTATTTTACTTACCAGTAATTTCGTTAAAAGAATTATTGTTTTTTGGCATTAAAACACATAAGCTCGTGTTCCTTTTTTTTTCTTGTAAAACGGACCTCTTCCTTTATTATTATTCCTTTTTACGTTCTGTTTGGTGTTTAGTAACTAGAAAATTTGTTTAGCAGTTGCTTTTAAGGGCATTCATGTGATTAAAAGAGATAATTATGTTTAACAATGGAAGGGAATACGTTTATTAATTATCTATGCTATAAACCTTGTATTGCTGACCAAAAGAACCAACGTTTTCATTATTATACCGTTTTACTAGTGGCAAAAAAGGTCACAACACTTATTTCGAAAATTGTGTAAAGAAAACCTGCATATTCTTTATGTACGAGACAAAAACTAAAATGAGTGTACATATCTTTATACAGCAACTCTAATATACACTTCTTTTTAACCAAAAACAATGATACTATTTCAAAATCTAGTTGGTGTTTTTGTCCTCTAACTTTAACTTTTGGATTCTCTGACGTAGTCTACGCCGGTGGTCATGTATCTTCCAAAGCCCATGTCCCAATATCACAGTGGAGTATATGCCATGTGTGATAATCGGAGCAAGAATGTTATCAGTCTGTCACGTTACCATTCCAAACAGAAAAAAATAAAAAATTAGTTTTTAACAAACCAAATAATTTTGAAAAAAAAAAAAATAAAGTTAAAGATTACCTGGATCCACTCAAGACCTAGGTAGAGGGCTAGTAGTCCTTCCAGAAGTGGAGAATAGATTTTTTTCATTTGCCGTTTCTCATACCAGGCTGCAAACCAAAATTAGAGTGATTCAGATCAAGACATCATAAGTAGAAAATGAACTTTTTTTAGTCAAATGATAAATGATGTTGTTCAAAGGCATTTTCTTGATCAAATGTACCATCATTACTTGTCAGTAAATTAACGGGTCAAATCTGTTCCCTTAGAGAAGATAAAAAAATATGTTCATGGAAAGAAACAAGAACTGTAATTCACTCGTCTAGAATGATTACAAATAAGGAAGATGTGAAATGATTCAAAAATTCTGCTACAGGAGAAAAGAAAAGAACAGAACCTTCAAACAGCTTTTTCAAATCTTGACGACCAGAGCGAGATTGTGTAACAGGTGCGACAACATAAGTAGGATCTGAAACAGAAAGAAAAAAGGAAAAGACATCATTAATCAGACTGAGAACATAGTAGGGGAAAGTGTTAAAAAAGAAATAAAAAAAAAAAAAAAGTGACCTTTAGGAGAGGCAGCCATGTAATAGAGAGATCCAGTAAGAACTGCTGCAAGAACTGCTGCAAATGCCTGAGCAAATGGAACAAATGGAGGCAGCACACCAGTCTACATTTTACCATACAAAAATCATAACTTAGCCATTGGAATCAAACTTTTAGCTTCATACACTTATAACATAAAAAGAAAACAGAAAAATGGGTTGTATAGTCAAGTTAAGAAATGGTTAACATACCAATGATGCCATTCCTTGAGCATCTGTTATAAGATTACTGCCTCTTAAGAATATATCAGCCAATGCCCCCTGTAGAATTGCAATAATAACTCATTAGATGCACTATATAGTGTCCTATGCAGAAAACAAATTTCACTGTGAAGAAATTTTCACCACAAAGCTCTAGTTATCCGTCCACCGACAAGTTTGAAGTACACAAAATGGATTTACGACAGTACCAGATCTAATTCGTCTGAATACATTTATTCATAATTGAATTGTTCATCATAGGTACATTAAACCCAAAAGACATTTCATTATTCCCAATTTTAAGCTTATCCAAAGATTGATCAAAACCAGAGGCAGAAGCTCCTAAACAAACCTGAACAGCAGCTCTGTAGAAGAGCTCCTCTCCAACTGAACTCGCAGCAACCATCAGTATAAACTGCATAGCACAATCAATCAGATCCTTCTTCGTCATAGAACTAGATTCAAACAATTCTGAATGTCAAAGCAAGGAAGTTTCACCAAATTACCTGCCAAGGGGACATCCCATAGAAAAAGCTCCATAGTTCTTCATCTTCTACATCTCTGATGGCACGGGCATGGGGTGATAGCTTCACAACTTCGTCCTATTAGTTCACATGTAAAGTCGTTAATTTGAGCTTTCAAAATGGGGAAAGTTTAGTTTCACAAAGGCTCAATTCGTGTGTGAACAAACTTACATCGAGTATAAACAAAAGGGCCATAATTGGAGGAGCTGCATATCCAAGCCCTTCCAAAATGGCATCTAACGATAGATGGAAACCCCCCAGAGAGTCAATTCCCGTAATCGAACAGATAAAACTCCCCGCAACAGCCATGGCACCATAAATCCCTGCAACAAGGAACTCATCACAATCAAACCCATGCTAGAAAAGGTAAAGTTCCACTCACAAACAAAATCTAACTTCCATTTTCCCAAATGGAAAATTCATTAATTTGATTGATTTAAAGAGAATCTTCCAACACTTTTACTTCATTGGCTACACAACAAAGCAACTCTGTGCTTCAGTTCAAAGAAAGTAAAAGGGAAGCAAAAAAGTTCAGAAGATTTGAAAAGTTATCGTGATGTCATCATAACTGAGCTAAACTCACCGATGCCATAACTGAGTCTGACCACAGCACCAATCTTTTCCCAAACGGGAAAGTCAGCGTCGTTGAAAGTGCTGCGGTTGAATGTGGTGACCTCCATGGCAGGAGTAGTGAACCCAGTTCGAGCCTTTCCATCATCGATTGCATCGCCGCTTCCCTCCGCCGAAGCCTTGGCACAACGCACCGAAAGCTTAGGCGCGTCGAAACACACGTTCTTCTTCTTCTTCCTGGGCTGAAATTCACAGAGCTTGGAGCAGTGAGCGAGTGCTGCAGGAAGCGATGAAGCTGAACTTGAAGGCGAAGGAGTAAGTCTCAGAGACAGCTCCATGAACAACAACGACAAGGATTGTTCAGAGAGAAGTAAAGGTGTGAGATTTGGCGTTGTTCATTAATTGCCACCAAGGTTGGAACATAGAATAACATATGACAGCATCTCCTATATTGTTATACCAATGTCTGTGTTTGTATCTCTGTGGGTGTGGTTTGTATGAGTCGTGAGGAAGAGAGAAGCTGATTTGAAGATGGAGTGGTCAACTTGGAGAAGATTGATTAGAATATCCTAACAACCAACCACAACCTGCCATGTGGAGATAACGTTGGCAACTCTCCAGTTACGTGAAATTCCATGATTTTTTATGGTTTTCCGCTTATGTTAAACCCACCAACTAATTTCCATTTGTTTTCCCATTTCCGAGGTGCTAGCTTTAAACCTACCTTAAGTAAGCTACTAATTTTTCCAGTTCTATAATCTACCTTGCTACGTAAAGCTTTCTCAAACTTCTTTCACAGTTCACCAAATTCATTAATACGGGTGGTAATTAGGGTATGTCCGGTCCGGTCCGTAGATCCGTGAGAAAAATACGGGGTTTAAGATAATGAGTTTGTAGGTTTGCAGTGATCCGGTTTGCATAAGTATGTAGTTTGCACGGACCGGTCTGTAAGTCTGTATAAAAAAAACTTGCATTTGTGTATATTAATTATTTTTTTATGGATTCTTATATTAACATTTTAAACTCTTTTATAACTGGAAAAGAAAAATATTTTGTATTTTTTAATGTACTAAAATTTAAAGAATACATTGTGTATGTCATACTATGGATATGAATATGATGAAAATGTTGAATTATTAATTTATCATCCAATTCTCCAAAATCTTTAATTAATTTTGTGAAATTCTTAAAGTTTCCCAATTTTTAAACATTGAAAATTTGATCATAAAAATTTAAAAAAAAATTAAAAAAGCGGGTCAGCCCGCAGGCCTGCGGGTCAAGTGCGGGACAAGGCGGGCCAGTGATTGCAGTCCGCATAAATTATAATTATGTGGGACGGAACGAATCAGCCCGCGATATATAGACCTTATATGAATCGAATCTAAACGAATCGGGTCGACCCGTATTATCATTCCTATTCATTAACAGTAGCACGAGATTTCATCTCAACTCAAAATAAAATGGAGTTTATAATATATAAAAGGGTAGAGATCTTATTTTACAAATTAGTTTAATATTGATACTATTGTTTTAAATATTTCATACACTTTTATGCTTGAAATTATCTATTAAACTGATATAGCTTCTAGCTGATGTCGTGTTTGGTGGAATGAGACATTTTCTTTTTCTTGAAATATCTGCATTATTGAAAATAGAATTAAAATGAGACGTGCTGATAACTCACTATCTGGGAAAATTACATTTAATGGGACAATATCTGTAAGAAAGAAATTTTTACAAGCAAAAGCAAGTTGAATTCTCAATTATTAACCATTTATTGGGTTCAGTTGTTTTTTGTAATTGGCGTCTCTCACTTTCTAATTAAATTTTTAACGGCAACGCTGAGATAATTCCTGTATTAATGGTTGTTATTTAAGATATATTAGTAGTTGATAACATTAATTGTAGATAAATTTGATTCCGTGGTCACCAAATAAGTTTCTACAAATATATCATCAATAAATCCATGTTGTCTTTTCCTTATATGGGCTAACTACCACAAAAACTATAACAATTAACATGGATTTGAACTTCAACGTGGCAAGATCCGAGCTAGGTTTTAGATTTTCATGTTGTCAATTACTTAGAATATTATGATGTTTTTTAATTTGTTTATAAATATATTCTATGTAGTTTTCATCTTGGTAAATAGAATATAAAATAGCCTCTTTTTCTAGAACATAAAACTACAATGTTAATTTCTTTTCGGAGACAATGTTAATTTATATTTTTCATACATAAAAGAAATAAAAAAATAAATTTCAATACCAATAAAAATAAAATGATAATTAAGTTGGTTAATTTGAATTAATAACTTTATATATCGATGTTCTATTCAAGAAATATACATAAACTTGAATTATTTAAACATTGGTTATAAATAACATCGTTTTTAGTTCAGGATTTTTTCCAATTACGTGATGGACTTAAATTGTTAACAGACGTAAACATTCACTTCTGTATGTACATGTTTGATATGATTAAGTATTTTATTAAGAAGCTTTAGTAAATTGAGACCGCAATAAATTAAGATTATAAAAAGAAGTGTATAATTAACTCATTTAAAAATAAGTATATGTTTTTATTGAAGTGAATAAATAATAAAATAGATAATACATAATTTAACTTTTAGCTGACAAAATTCTCAACACCTTTTCCTACGAAAACTGTAACGAACGAAAGACATAAAATGTGTCCCAAAGAAATGAAACTCAGATCTGCTTGTGAAGTCTGGCCCAGAAAAGAGCCCAAATCAAGAGCCTTTTAAGTCATCATTTTGAATGTTCTTGGTAATTACGTCCTGGGCCCATCAATTTTCAAAAGTAACCATTTATCTTTATAAAAGTGAGTTCTGGACTATGAATGTCAGAACATTCTTCCGTAATAATATTTTCGGAAAGAAATTTTTTCAATCAGAATTTTCGGAATGAAATTTTCGAAACGATTTTTTTTATAATAAAGTTTTCGAAACAAATTTCCACAATACACTTTTCAGGATGTATACAATCCATTTAGTTTTAAAGAACAGAATATTAAAGTTTGAAAAAGAAGAAAATTTCAATTTGAAATCTATTTCTAAGCCTCCAAACATATCTAATCCTTATATGTATGATGACTAAAGACTAACAAAATCAGTAATCTTAGAGATTAATTTTTTTGATGTATAATTATTTTTAACGGTGATTCTGAGTCCTCAGCGGTGCACCATTTTATGAGCAACTTTTGATTCTGATTCCTTTCTGACTCTTGTTTGTCGTTAGTGTTCATTATGATAGTACTTTTTCAAGATTCAAACCGATGAATGTTATTTGCCAACGATGGTTGTGTCATACTTACGTAACCAAAGTGGTCCGATGAAAATAACCCTACATATACATTTTCAATGCATTACTTGTTGTTTTCAATGTTCGAAAGTACCAAGTTACAAACCTAATTTTAAAATTTAAAATTTATTTAAAAATGCAACAAAAAATTAAGATTTCGGTTTGAAATGTTTTATCATTTCCTGTAAAGAGACCTGGATTATGATGTTGTTTGTTAGAAATAAATGCAAATTTTTATTTATTGATTCGATTTCTCACTGATGATCTTTAGCAAATTATTTTTCCTGGCTTACAAATGAAACCATGATTGAGTAATGTCTTCTACAATTATATCGATTTCAAAATTAAATCTAGCATTTAAAGTATTCAATGTGTACACCAATTTTAAAAATGAGTGATCCTGGGGAAAAACTTTGTATGTATGACTAAATCAAATATCTGGAAGAAAATAATGTTTTTCACAATTATTATATTCAACATAAATAAATATATACGAAGTTCTTTTACCAAAAAGTGAAGATCATCACATACAACATAGATGCGTAGGATCTATATTTTAATTATTCACCTCTTTCCAATTACTGCATTTTATTCTTATTTTAAAAGTGATTTAAATATTTTTGAAAAATATGTAATCTAAAATAATCTTACATCATAATTTAAGTTATTCTTTATAAATATAAACACTCATTTTTATATTCAAATATTCTTATTTATTACAAATGTAATCAAATTATATATATTATAAATTATGGTTAAATATGTTTTATTTTCTAAACCTTAATGCAAAATAAAAAATTATTCATGTTCGAAGTTTTTATATATTTTAATTTTTTAATTTTAAAATTGAATGAATATAGTCATCCTATGTCAATGGTATTAATATTTTTTTAATCTATTAAACGTTTTCTTGGATGGACATTAAAGTTAAAATATGTCAAAAAGTATAAAAAACTTAAACACAGCTTAGACATGCAAAAATGAAAAAAATTAACGCAATTGAACTAAAAGAGTTGTATCAAGTCATTTATAAAGTTTGATGATCAAATTATATCAAAATTTTAAATATAAACAAATCTCAATTTCACGTTAGTTTATAAATTAAAAATATATTTATCCTCTTGTTTATCAAATGCAATAGACGTATTAAAGCGTTAGCTTATAATTTATAATGTAAAAGTTGACACATTATATATTTGGTGTAATTGGGTAAATGTTATGTACTTACACTTTTTTCTTTTATTTCCTATAAAATATATTCATTATAATGTTAATTCTAATATATAATAAAATCTATGGAATTGAAACACCTAGGCTTGTATATAAACCTAGGCTATCTTTTACTTTCTACATACAATAATTGATAGGTCTTTTTCGCGGTATACATTATCAATAAGACCTAACTCAATACACATAAAATAATGAACCACCTTCAACTAAAAATAATGTAATAAATTTAGGAGTCTTTTATTAACTTTTTATCTTTATTTAATAAAAGAATTAGGCTTCTAATCATTATGAAATTACTAGTTATTCCTTTGTTAACTTGGGCAATTTGGATTTCAAGATTCGAGGCAATATATATCTCAAATGCTTCAAGTCAAACTTGTGACAGGTTAAGTTTTCGATAAATAACAGTAAAATGATTGAGTCAAATAGGATAGATAAATTTGTTCCAATTTGTCTCTGGTGACAGAAGGAACAGTGTCGCAATCTAAAAGAAGTAAAAAAATATGAATTGGGTAGAGAGGTTCTAGAATTTAAAGTGATTGAGACACTTACAAAAAATAGCATATATAAGGATCTAAACTAAAGTATCTTTTTATGTAGATTCTTACCTAGTGCTTTGCAGGGATATTGTGAAGGTAGTATTTGGTTCCATTAACAAGACTGTGTATAATATTGAAATTTGGAAACATTCTGTGGAACCAATTTAGGCACAAGCACATGGAATTATCTGTAGAGGAATATGTAGCAGTGGAAGCTTATAATTATGTACCAAAATCAACTTTCATCTACATTTTCCTAATTATGTACCAAATGCATTAACTATTGGATTGATACTCTTCATGTTCTATCCTGTTTAAACATCCATTTTTCTCATATTATACATAAACTTGTTGTATTGGTACCACACACCTTCTGTCGACTATATTTTTAATTTATATATTCATTATGTTGTTGTGGAGGGAGAAAAAGAACTATGAATAAAGTCCACTCAGCATATATTTAACTCAACTTGTCACAAGTTAACTGAGTATATAGTTGGAGAGTTGAAATGGGTTCTGATGATAATTAAATTTTAGTAACTTTCTTGATAGTAAAACAATGAAAGATCTTGCAAAAATATATTGTTGATACAATAATGAGAAGATGCATTTATTTCTTCTGACCACAGTTTGTTGTCATTCTAATCTTAAGATGTTCAAAGTTGAAAAATATATAAAATCACAAAATAATTGATTATCATCATGAACTAATCAATTATGGCCAATAAATAATTTATTGTTTACAGTTTTTCTAATAGAATGCATCTTATATGATAGATTAAGATCATAAAAGCTTTGTTTGTGGCTTATAGATAATAACTAGTATAATATTCACAACTCTTTTTAATTTTTTTTTTATAATTGTTTTAGTCACAAACAATTTTTTTTTCTCTGAAAAACATTAATAGCACTGGCACGCAGTCCTAACCCTCCTGCCACAAAAAGACGGGGCAAAAGAAAGATTTTCAATACTCAAATAGTCAAAGGCTAAAAATTCACAACCAGTCCAAAATGTTGGTTCTTCTAACAATTGTTTATTATATTAATTAATATTGATACTTCCATATAAATGAAGAGAACGAGGAAACAAAATACAAACAAAAATTAATTCAAAATTATTCTGATATATTAAATAGTATTAAAAAGTTTAAACTAATTTAAATATATTTTTTAAAATCAAGACCTTAATATACTGATGAATTCAAAATTAAATCTTTGTTACCTCATGACGTAAAAGAATTATTTAAAGAGACCAAATAAAATGCCTAGTAATAAATTTTAGTCTTGAATCTTCCTATTTAGATCTAATCTAATCTTTTTTGCCCCAGTTATGTGGTAATTGATAAATATACAGAACAATAATCGGTCATTAATGATTGTTATTTTTAGGATGGACAAGAACTATTTGTCCCACAGTTAGTATTAATTCAACTGCTGTCGACAATATGTAAATTTACCAATGGTCGTTTTGCCACATGCATTTGTAGCGGATATTCTACACACATGACGATAGTTTAAAAAAAAAAAAAAGTTGAATTAAAATAATAATGTTTTAATTATATTTTTGTCTAATTTAAAAATTTAATACATGTTACTATATTATTAAAGTGAGCTATGAACTAGGTATTTTATTTTAGATTTCAACAATTATTTTGAAACACTTTTATGCGTTGTTTTGCATAAGGTGTGCAAGTAGGTATGGGTGCACTGCAGCGTAAGAACTCACTGGACCGCTATAAAAATGGCACGGTAAGCGAGTGCAATTGAGAAATAAAGAAAAAACCTCTCAATTCTCAAAGGAAAGGTCACACATGAACGGAACAAATTTACACACCTCCATGGACGCATCAGAACCCAGCTGGTTTTCAGATTTGGTAATCGTTTTCATTCATCATCACTATTTTCTGTGATCAAACATATAATGATTTACTAATACTTTTATTTCATTTCAGCTGTTGCTGGAAACTGATGATTGCAACTTGTTCCGACAATGTCTTGAAGATGATGAAGAGTTACTTTCCCTTGAGATAGCAAGTGCCCTAGAGAACTTGCAGCCGCCGCAGCATCAGCAACCTTTGTCTTTGGAGAGTCACATGTTGTATTCTGAAACAACTAATTTGAACATCAAGCAGTTCAAAACGAATTTCTGTGGTTGGAACTCATCCCTCAACTCCACCAAACACTTTTCACCCAATCTTTCCTCTTCTTCCTCTTCCTCATCTTCACCACCCTCCCAGATTATGTTTTTAGACAACTCAAACTCATTTTCTGTGGAGAACACTCACTTTCAAGGGATTGTTTCTGCTGCGCTGAACCCGCAACCTAACAAAGGTGTTTCAGTTTCAACCCCAGAGACCGGAAAAAGATCATCAGAAAATCTGAACTATGAAACTAAAGGCCCCAAAGGCCATGGAAGCTCCAAGATATCCGGTGGTCACAGTCGGGATCATATCATCGCGGAAAGAAAACGGAGAGAGAACATGAGCCAGGGCTTAATTGCTCTAGCTGCTCTCATTCCAGGCTTAAAGAAGGTACTGTTCACTCTAAGCTACTGATTCAAATTAATCTCCAGAAATAAAATATGTTTTTTTTTATTATAAAAATATGCAAGTAAATACTATTTTTATATATAAAACTTTGTTTAACCTAATAATTATGTCAAATTGTTTTTAGTTAAATATTGTAAAGACAGAAAATCCTATTGAAGATGGTATTGTACTAAAATATGTTTAAATTTCTATTTAAAATTATAATTACAATATTCGTTTTATTTTAAAACGATCATAATTTTAGTATTTTAAAAAAAATTAAATATATTTTTATGAATAGTGATTTATTTTGAATGTTTATATTTATAACATTTTTCTTACATTAGTGTCAAAAATTTTAAAATGGTTGGAAATCCAGTTAAACCCAAAACAATAATTATCTTCACTCATGTTTACAAGATCCTTTCAACCAATATATTAATAGACTTCATGGAAATAATTTACAGCATTTACTACTATTTTTAAAAGTAATTCAATTAACTAAAGATATTAAAAAAAAAATAATGTATTATCATGCAATTATAAACAAGTACTGCATAAATGTCTTATTTAAAGGAATTGATTGATTCACCATTTACACAAATGATAGGAGATGTAAGAATCAAGCCATTTATGCTCTATTAGGTAAAAAAGAGAGAAAAAGAAACTAGCACAAGTGAAAAAAAAAAGAGTTTATTTATTATTAAAATACGTTATTCTTTATTAATATTGATATTATTTTTTAGTTATTTATTATTATTATTAGTATTATTATAAATTACATGCGTGATTGATTATAAACGTTTTATTTTTAACACATATTCTCAGTATTCTTTTCTATTCTTTTATCTTTTCCGTACAAAGTTGGTGATGTGACTTACTTTCTTATTTATTCACTTGCCTCACAAGTTTTGTTTATTTTTAAATATCTATATAAGATTTTTATATTTGAGTATAGAGAAAATATTAGTCGAAAAAAATTAAACATAATTTTATTAATAAACACAATAAGTTTTTGTGTTTATTTATTCTTTTAAGTATAATTTGGTTTGGAAACGGAAAAGAAAGAAATTAGTGTATTATACAAAGATAAAATAATTATAACTTATTTTTAAAATTATAAAATTATTCGTGTTATTATTTCTATTTTTTTTTTCAATTAAGCATGCTCATTGCACACAACACGAAATTAATATCAGAAAGGTTCATTGGATTGTAAGAAGAAAAGGTGGTTAACTGGGTAGGGTGAATAAACAGATGGACAAGGCTTCAGTGCTGGGAGAAGCTATCAAGTATGTGAAAGAGCTTCAAGAGCGTCTGAAAATTCTTGAAGAAAAGAACAACAAGAACAGAGATGAGAAGTCTGTGGTGGTGATGGTGAAGAAGTCATGGCTGAGCTACCACGATGGTTCACCTTCAGCCGCCGCCGATGGTGATAGGTGTTTCAGGGAAAGCCTCCCTCGTGTAGAAGCACGAGTGTCAGATAACGATGTGCTCCTTCGCATCCACTGCCAAAACCGAAAAGGTCTTCTGCTGAAAATACTTGTGGAGATTCAAAACCTTCATCTCTTCGTTGTGAATAGCAGTGTCCTGTCTTTTGGGGAGTCCATTATCGATATCACCATTGTTGCTCAGGTAAAGAAAAGCAAATACTTTTCTGGGTTCTTGATAATTTACAGTGATAAATGACTACCATTTTTGCAGATGGGGACGGAGTACAAGTTGACGGTAAATGACCTTGTAAAGAACCTACGCATGGCTACTTTGAAATCCATGTCATAACAAGAACATGTGGTGGTGCGGTAGGTGATAATATTAATAATACATCGGTGCACGGTTGTCCAAGAAATCATTGAATCTCAGACGCAGCATTCAATGTCCCTCTTTTCTATTTCAAAAAGGACAAATATATGTAACTTTTTTATATTATGTTTTGTTATTTTAATTAAAATCAAAGTTTCTTTTTGAGAAATATATTCAGATACAGTAAAAAAAAAAAAAAAAATTAAAGAACTAGGTTTTGCTATTAAACATTTGATCCTGCTGGCCCCACATTTTTTACATCTTTAGATGAAAATAAATTGTTTGTCTTCATGATGGGTTATCTCATTGACTTGCATGTGAAACATAAGACAAAAATTTGTTTCCTGTTCTCCTAATTATGACACGAATTTTATCAGAAGATGATAATAATAATAATAGAAATTAATATTCCGACACGGGTATGTTACCTGAACATCTTAAATTTAAAATATGGATTTTGAATAGAAAGAGATATCTAAGAATAAAAGTATTTATTCATATAATTGACTCAGTTTATAAATCACAAAAATTTTAAATAAATATAATAAAATTTGGTGTTATAATATCTAACTTAAAATTGAAAGAAAATCTTAATGATATGATATAATAATAAGACATACGCTTTAGGTGAAACAAAAATATATATGATTGAGAATACTGATTATAATTTACTGTTATAACTTAGAAAACATAAAATATCATCATAGTCTAAAAAGTAGAAATTGAGAATTATTATTATTATTATTAACAAGAAATTGAGAATTATTATTATTATTAACAAAATATATATATATATATATATATATATATATATATATATATATTATTTTATGTGTATATGTATTTTTATTATAATAAAATAATATAATTTTAAAAACATATAACTTTGTAAAAATAATGATATTCAAAAGTTAAAAAAAAAATATATTAGTTAATTCTTTTTAAATTTATGTGGATTAGATATGTAAGCTTGTGCACACAGATTTATACGTTAATGCATGTTGTTCAATCTGTTTTTAGTAAATTAAAATATAATGGATTAAACCCTATTGGTATCACTAATTAAATCAAATGTATATCATATAAATATAAATATATATATATATATATATATATATATATATATATATTATATTTATAACTTTCAGTCGCGTAACCAGTAGAATTAATAATAAAAGTGGAATAGAGTATTAAAAAAAGCATATACATAACACAATATCTAATAGTTTATTTCTGTAAGGGCAGAAGAAATGTATACAGTAAGGAAATATTTACCAAACAACAATTCCTTCTATTAAGTTATATATAATATTAAATTCAAATCATATATGTAGCAGTTATTTCTAAATAAATAAATTGTTTTATTATTTTTTTAATAAAGAGAGATTATTTAATTATTTAGTTTATAAAAAATATATTTATTAAAAAATGAAGTTGTCTAATTAAAAATAACACTAAAAGTATAAAACCCAACCATTATAAAAAAAACTATATTAAAGTGGAAATTAAATTTAAAATCAACAAAGAAATCAAATCAATTACATTAATGTAGAAATAGAAATAAATTAAAAAAAAGTATAATTAAATACTAAAGAATTTGCTACATTTTATAAATATAGCACTATTTCTTGTTATAATTGTAAAATGCCACTATTTGAAATTAATAACCTGACGATAACAAAATTTATGTTCTATTACAACAAAAATAACTACATAATGTCAAAATATGCAATATCATTTAAGTATCAATAATAATAATAATATAACTTGCAATAATATATAGATAGAATAAACTACAATTGTGTGATCAAACTACAATTTCACAACTTATATAGGTAGGGAATTGTAAATGATGAAAGACAAAGTACATGTGAGGTTTAAAACTATTTTTAGACTATAAAATTTAGTATTCAGAATCAAACCATTTCTATTTTAAATTTAAACGGATAACAAACTTTTTAAATTGATGTTACCAAAGCCAAAGTTATCTTATACCTTAGGAACTAAAAATGTTATTAGGAATTTTTCACATGTCATTATAGCAAATAGTGGATTAAATATTGCCACAGTAGATTCACTGGATTATAATTGTAACAAGTAAATGGGTCATAACCCAATTCTAAACATTTTTTTCTTCTTATTTTCATATTTAAAAGACCCACTTGAAATCACCATTTATATATCTCTAAACTTCTGCTAATAACTATGAATTTCACATGAGATAGACGAATTCTTCAACTGCACTTTTTTATTAATTTTTCACAAGCAGCTCATAAAAATGTTAAAATCTCTAGTTCTAGTTGTGTTCATGTGTTCATTTCTTTTCTATCTTCATGTATTCTCTAATTGAATCAAGATCTGAAAAAGATTTGCAGTTAAGTACAGACAAATGAAGACTAAATAAGAAGTCATCGTTGCACGATGTTTGGAACTATATGTTATTGGTTTACCAGAAAGAAAAGAACATGTATGGACTAAATATAAAGATTCCTTTATGTATGCTAGATAGAAGTTTGCACAAAGAATCTAAAACAAATATATAATTCAACAGCTAATTTTTCCAGTCTGTGATACAGTTGGGTTGAAAAGCAATTCATTTATATGAGATATATTCTTTGTAATCCTTTCTGGATATGAATTGAAAAAATAAAGTATAATTTTGTGAGTTTAATTATAGAGTCTATGTTAACAAGTGTCATAACAATATTGGTTAAATTTTGATAAATAATATATCACTAAAATTATGCGATTAAGTTGTTTTGAAGAACTAAAATATACTGATCAAAATTTTATCTTGGGACGAATTTTGTAAGAAAAATAAATAATACAATCAAAATTTATATATTTAATTATTGTCATTAATACAATAAATATCAATACATAATTTAATATAACTATAATTAAAAAAAATTACACGTATTTAAATAATTATTTTTCATTTTTTTATATTTTTTAATTCATCAATAATTAAATAAAAAATAAAATTTTAACTATTTATTTATAATATGAATAATCATTTTATCGATAATATATTTATTTTAATGGATAATATATTTATTTTAATGGTGACTTCCTTTTATAAATTTTAAAAAATAAACTTGTTTTTATAAAAATTTAATAATAAAAATTAAAGGCGTAATTACTAAAATAAAAATATATGATAATTAAGTTATAAGTTAAAGCCATTTCTAAAAAATACATAGTAATTATTTTTCTTTTATATTAATAAAAAAATTATTAAATTAATATTTTATTATTAAATAAGATAAGATTTATTTTCAGAAGGTTATGTATGAAAAATTAGAAAAAAATAGAAGTTTCTGTCTAATTTCTTTTTTATTCATAAATAAAAAAAAAACATGTAAAAGTGAAAGATCAATGTAATATATTAGAAACTCAAAAAAAAAAAAATATAATAACACAAATATATTAATAATATTATATTTTATTTTATATTTTATTATTTATTAACATTAATTATTATGTTTTATAAAAAAAATAAAAAATATATCTAATTTAATTTT
>Ga0214543_1002643_pt1 | contig 35173 bp, 19 predicted proteins | sample CNSS2metaG_FD_160094 | JGI IMG/M metagenome (GOLD analysis project Ga0214543, IMG submission 160094) | Root nodule microbial communities from cowpea collected in UCLA plant growth center, Los Angeles, California, USA - CNSS2 | ecosystem: Host-associated > Plants > Roots > Nodule | place: USA... | reverse complement strand
TTATAAAATATATATATATATTTATATATAAAATATATAAATAAAATTAAATATATATATATATATATATATATATATATATATATATATATATATAATTTTATTTTAAAAATATATATTAAGAAATATGAAAACATAAAAAAATAGATAAAACAAAAAATAATAAATTAAAAATATTTTAAATTTAGAAAAAATAAGCTTTAAATAAAGTTAAAAAAAGTTAAAACAGAATTAATATTTTTTTAAAATTTTAAGTATTTTTAATTTAATTTATTTTTTAACCTTTTATTCATTTTTCTCAAGAATATATGTATAAATTTTATTTTATTTGTATATAATGCATTAAAACGTAAACTAAACTAAAAATAAATAAAATTTACAAATAGTTAAATTTTAAATTAAAAAAATGAAAAAATATATATATATATATATATATATATATATTGACATTTTGACATTATTTATATTATTTTAAGCTTTCTTTTGCGCATTCTATACAAATTTTAATTTAAAGTATAATTATAATTATAATTCTAGATGGATGCCACGAACAATCTCAATATATTTTTGTAAGGTATCCGTTATAATTTTTTTTTCACATTGAATATTTAAAAAAGGGACTACTTTCAAAAATTTTGAAAGAAAAACAAGTAACACTTGATTTTTCAATCATTTGATATGTTGTACCAAGTTTGTTTTCCAATGTGAGAATCCGACCAGATACTTGGCATTGAAACGCTGAATTGATGACAGATAATTAATTTTAAGATGAAATAATTTAAAAGCATCGATCAAAAAATAATATTGGTAAAATAGGCACAATGTTGTTTAAATTAGTTTAATTAAAAGTGTATTTAATATATTTTCTTAGAAAAGGAAAAATCATCCTAAAATATTTGTTAACTTTGAATGATAAATATTGATAAATACCATATAAATTTTAACTTAAGTTTATAACATTTTTTATTTTACTTTTATATATATTTTAAACGCTAAAAACCTATAAAGTCATGTTTGATTTTAGTTTTTAATATCACAAAACTATGATATTGTATGTTTTTACTACTATTTAACTGTTATAATTAATATTTGACCGGTCGAGTTTTAAAAACATTGGTGTAAACTGTAGCTTTTAAGAAAATAAACTGTTTCTATTAATCGAAAGATTGACACAATTATTTATCCATTCTTAGTTTTACTTATAATTATTTTATATTCAAACGAAATTAGCTATATTAAAATTATTTTTTAATCATTAGTGAGGTGACAAAATACAAGTAAGAAAAGATAAGTTGAGACATGTTCCATAACTCCAAAACATATAGATGATATTTGTAACTGATTATTAAAAAGATTAATTTTTTTTTCCCAGAACATCAACCAATTATGCATGCATAGAAGAACTTGAATTCTTTGTTGATTTTTTTTCTGTTCTTTTACTGTATTTTCATAATACTGCATAGAACTATAGAGTTATAAAATAATTCAGTAGGAATATAAAAGAAGTTTTAGATCTAATATTTTTACTAACATTTAAAAAGCATAAAATTAACTTGGTAAATTTAAAAAAATTAAAATAAAAAAAGTCGTGAGTTCAATTATTTTTATTAACAAAATAATAAAAATAATGCATTTGATTGTGGTCACTTTCGAACCTGAGAGATCTAAACAAACACGAATACCATCACTGTCGTTTCTAAACCATGTTACCAATATTCCTCGAATAAGGATCATTTTTAAAATCAATAAATTGTGATTATTTTGTTTGTTAAATGTCTTATTATCTTTTGCTGTTAGTGGTTTGTAATAGTTTTTTATTGTTCACTTAACGTGTAATGATGAATGTTTACTTTCTTTTGACTGGTTAGAAAAAATTATTGTTCCGCTAAACAGTTCAGAATATGCAATTATACAAATACCTAATGGTCAAATCTACAACCAATTATTTTCTCTCACTCTTCTTCCTGTTGTCTACATTAAAATAGTACACAGAAAGTTAAATTAAGCAGATTTTAATGTTTTTTTTTTTTAGAATCTGTCTTTAGAACTTAATTAACTAAAAAAGCAATTCAGTTTTACTGGGTTTTTACTCATCAAAATTATTTTCAACACTATCATTACAATGATGTCAAATAATTACAGTGAAGTATAAGAAATACGATTAACTATATAATAATAGAAAAAAAAGGGTTAAATATGTTTTTGTCCTTCAAGTTTCAGCAAAATTTGAAATTAGTCATTTATTAAAACTTTTGACCAATTTAGTCATTCATCTCTCAAAATGTATGAATATAGTTCTTTTAATCAAATTTTGTTAAGTTTATCTGACATTTCAAGTGCATTTCATGATAGTATTTAAATTATTTACATTATTTGACACATTTTTGTTTCAATGTTAACTTAAATACTATCATGAAATGTGCTTGAAACGTCAGATAAATTTAACAAAATTTGATTAAAAGGACTAAATTTACTCATTTTGAAAGATGAATGACTAAATTAATATAAAATTTTGATGAAGGACTAATTTCAAAATTTACTAAAACTTGAGGTATCCAAAAAATATTTAAAAAAAAAAGCAATTTTAATAAAATAAAGAAAAAGAAAAAGAAAAGTGAAAGGGAAAGTAGAGTGAGTGTGGTATCGTCGGTTGCAAATAAAGGAACCCACACTCTGTCTTTTTGCTTTGGTTTCACTGTCTTCACACGGAAATGTCACCACCGTTCGCCGTTGCCGCAGTACTGTTCACACTATCCATTCTTCTTACACTCGTTTCCTCTCACTACTCCTCCTCTTCCTCCGACTATCCTCCCTCTCTGCAGGCTTCGCCGGATTTCACAGAGTGGCGATCCGCGCACGCCACCTACTACGCCGCCGCGGATCCCCGCGACGCCGTGGGCGGCGCGTGCGGCTACGGTGACCTCGTCAAGGGCGGATACGGCATGGCCACGGTGGGCCTCAGCGAGACGCTGTTCGAGCGCGGCCAGATCTGCGGCGCGTGCTTCGAGCTGAGCTGCGTGGACGACAACCGGTGGTGCATTCCGGGCACCTCCATCATCGTCACCGCCACCAACTTCTGTGCCCCCAACTACGGGTTCACCAACGACGGCGGTGGCCACTGTAACCCTCCCAACAAACACTTCGTTCTCCCCATCGAATCTTTTGAGAAGATCGCCATTTGGAAAGCCGGCAACATGCCCGTAAAGTACCGCAGGTACTCCAAATCTCTCTCAAATCATTACTCTATACATTAATTATGCATGCTGATGTTTATTTTCGGCTTTAATTTTCATATAATTTTGTAATTTACACTGAGGTGTTCTAACAACTTTCATATAGTATGATCTTTCTAACCTTCCCAATGGAATTTAGTGGAAGCTTCTAAATCGACTGATTAACAACTAGGGTACTCTACAAGTGTTGGGAAATTTCAATAATTTTTCAATTAATCATAGAAATAGTTTTTCAAATTTCGACTGGCGACAAGGACCACTAAGACACTTGTTTTTATTGAAAGTTATAAAATAGAGAAGGAGATTTATTAATGAGTTCAATTTTTATGCAATGTCACTGTCAAGTAGATGTTATGAATCTTAAGTTTGTTGTGGAAAAACAAATTTATCATTATTAGCCATTTGTGATCGGATGATGAAATTCTTTTATTACAGCTTAAAATGTTTACTCTTCAAACAAAAAAGGTCGGGTCACTATTTTAAGAATGCTTGAAAATAGTATATTAGATAATGTGTAAGCATCAAAAAGATATTAGAGAGTGTATAATTGATGTTTTTCCCAGCTCCTCTAAAATCACAATATCTTTTAAGTAAATGATGGTGGTGACAAAGTTGCCTAGATGATAGTGATGGAAAAATGGCCTACCCATCGTGACGTGGGTCGCAGATTTTAATGATGTGCGTCGCAGATTGTAATGCGTTGAAAAAAAAGAAAGAAAGAATAATAATGGATTCAAAACTTTTAAAATGAAGTTTGAGTTTGTGAAAAATGGATTCCAGTGGTTTATTTGGGGCTAAGCTTAGCCATAATCAGTCCTGGTCAGAAGGCTTAAGTTTAATTCAAAATAAAATTTTCAAAGTCGTGCATTTCATCGGGTTCGGTTCTGCCTAGTTAATTCGATTTATTTTGTTACCCATTGTAGTTTATATTCTCTTTTTTTTCCCATTGTGATTAAATTTGAATTAAATTCTATTTTGAATGTTGTGATGTGTTTGGTGCAGGATAAAGTGTAGGAAGGAAGGAGGGATTCGATTTACTGTTACTGGTTCGGGAATCTTCATTTCGGTGCTGATCAGCAATGTTGCTGGTCATGGAGACATAGTGGCTGTGAAGGTTAAAGGGTCAAGAACTGGTTGGCTTCCCATGGGTCGGAATTGGGGGCAAATTTGGCATGTAAATGCATTGCTGCAGAATCAACCTCTTTCATTCGAAGTTACTTCTAGTGATGGGAAAACTCTTACATCTTACAATGTTGCTCCCAAGGATTGGACCTTTGGACAAACCTTTGAAGGCAAGCAATATGATACTTGAAATTGGAAGCTCATTGAATTCTGATCTTGTTCCAATGGACCGTTCTCCTTCCACAATTTTTTTTACCCCTATAGTAGTTTTCTTTCTACATTTTCATTCTTTTGGCTTTGTAGAAGACTGTGTAGATAGCAGCAGATGATTTGGTGGTTTGCAAGGTTGTCAATGGGACGCTGTACCTTTTAGTTTATTATATTAGGAAGTTTTGTATGAAAAAAAATATATGTATACATTCCTTGTTGGTCAACATCAAAAACACTTGCAATGTAAATTTTGTAAGGCTATCATAAGACGTGTTACCCTGCTACCTTAAAAGTTGTCTTAAATTTTACTGGTCACTGAACCCCAATTGCATTGAACTGATTTCTATCGTAACCGCATAATTTTTATGATTTTTTTTTTTGTCAAATACCTTTTGTATGTTTTGCTATTGTCACGTTCTCAATGATTTGTTTTTCGCAACTACTTGCCATTAGTATGTCCCTCTTTTAACCCTGTTGACCTGACTACAGCTGAATGCAAAAACTGGTGCTGTCAAACTCAACTCATGTTCAAGTTTCCCTTCCCCTTAACAACAAATGAGTAAACCCTTCTGCGTCTTGTTGACAGGCCTAAGCCATCTGAAAGTCCTATTCGTATTAAACGGGTTAGTAGCGTTCATACTTGCCTCAAAATGCATAATAGAACCTTTTGTCGTATTGACCTTAATAAACAAATGAATGATCAATTAGAGTTTTAATTTTGACAGATGATGTTTATACACTCAGGCAACAAAAGGGTAAAGAGCTTCGAACTAATGATATCGATCAATCTAAACTTGTGTCAAATGAAACACGGACCTGAAACCTGAGGTGATCAACTAATGCAACAGAAGGAAAAACAGTAAAAGGCATCCTATTAATTATACCAATCCATGAAGAAATCAAACAATGGTTTCGTGGTTGTTCTCAACAATCATCAATTAATCTGCTCCACCAAAACCCATCTAGAAAATGAGTCAAAGGAAGAAACAAAGGGAAAGCATTATACATAAACATGTCACTGCATTCTAGTTCGCCTAAAGGATATTCATATAAACAACACGGAAAAGAATCACAATTAAATTCTGGTTAGAAGCATATGTGTGAACTGTTTGTACAGAAACTTAGTTTCCAATTCTTGAGACTAATACATGAGCTGTTAGCATAATACAGTAAAACAGGAAAAAGAAAGAAACAAAAAGAATTCCAAATGTGGTATACTATAACAACAATAATCACTCTAAAACTAAATGAATCTAATGCCTCAGAAGAAACAAGGCAAAAATCGCAAGCTATGGTGGAAGAACTGAACTTTTCTATTAATCAAAATCGTTGGAGAGTCCTACCGTATACATCCCAGAGGAGGAACCAAACCAAACCAATGCTACAAACTTCATCATATCTTCTGATGAGATTCAATAAGCAATGCATTCAACATAACATGAACTCCAGCCTCATAAACAACTCCATCATAATGCATCCCATCATCTGTACACCTGATCCCACAATTCCAACTCAATGACCCAATATCCAGCAGTTGAAGTGGACCCTCAAACTGCCTCAACATGCCACTTCTCTTAACCTCTCTCTCATATTCTCCCCGCACTAAATCACTCATCTTCTCCCTCTTCTCCTCTGTATTCAACATGGAGTTCACCAAACTTGGCATCCCAAGCCAAAACAAGTGTGGCGACCTAACCGCCACAGACTCATCATTGCCAAATTCGGAGGACACCGGCAACAGTGAAGTCACCGAACTCCTCAAATCCCCCAAAGACACACCATAATCCGAAGCATTCGTGATGTGCAGCATGTGCCACAAACCAGAACCCATCACCAAAAGATCAGGATAAAGACGATTCCTCTTGAACCCCGCAACCAAACTAGTCAAATTGGTGACATAAGGTGCCCACATGAAATCCAACACCATCCCCATCTCATCCACCACAGTGTGATAATCACTATGCCGCTTGAACAAAGACCCTTTAACAGATTCCATACCTTCTGAGTCCAGAACCAAACTCAACAACGAAAGCGCAAAAATTCGAGCTTGCGAATCCCCCGCCACCACCACCCAAGACCCATTAAGCAAAACCGAAACGTCGTGCCGATTAAGCCTCTGAAACTCACACGACTCCACAGAACCCGATCTCTTCCAAGACCAAGACTTTTCGTAGTTCACGGAATTGTTATTCGTAGGGTCGAAGTCAAACACCCTCGGCCTCACCTCCCAGACAATTTCATGAAGCAACGAAACACACGAATCGCGATTGTCCACGACAACATCAACAGAAGAAGAGGAAACCGATGTGACGAAATCAGAAACCGAAGGGAAATAAGGAGTGAGGTGAACTCCGACAGCGAGAGTGATGAAAAGTGCGCCACTGAAGAAGAGAACCTTGTTGCGACTCAAGTGCCACCCCGCCATACCCATAGGCACAAAGAGAACCACGCACGCCGCTAACAACCCCAACTGCACCGCACCTAACATCGCCCGCTTTATTGTTCCCAGATCCCTCTGAAACTCACATATGGGGTTTTGTTTTTTTGGAATGACCCGTGAAGGGGAAACCTGAGATCTGAGGAAAAAACAAAACTTTTCTCCGACTTCGGAAAAGTGTCGGAGAGAAAGTTGGTGGGGGGTTGTGAGTGGCTTGGGATTGAAGAATTTGAAGGATATATTTTGATGGGAACGTGATAACAGCAGCAGAAGCTAGATTCAATTGGAGAAGGAGTAAAATCTGAACACGGGTAATTGAAATTGAAATTGCTCACATACAACAACAACAACTACACGGTTCCGTCGGATTCAAAAACTGGTGCCAATGATTGTGTGTGTTGGGTACCATTTTGCTTGAATCTGGATTTTGCGACGTTCATGAGTGTTTTTTTTTTTTTTTTTTTTTTGGATTTATAGGTTTGTTTTGTTTTACATTGCAGGTGCCACTGCCACTGCAACGAGAATAAAAACATTTCTCAAGCATGTAATATGAATTGTAATTTAATTTTTATTTTTATATGCACTAATATATCATTATTATCAAAATTAACAAATGTATGGTATATATAAAAATTAACAATTTTCCCATTATTAAGCACATGTTAGACATTAAAAGCTTGACATAAGAAAATCAAGAAAGTATGTTGTTGGTTAACATGAAGTTAGCTCATGTATGATATAGTTTAAGATGCGTTTTTAATTATTTATTGATGTTTTTATTTAAAATATTTCTTTTTGTAATTAATTCGTAGCTAATCACTTAGTTTGAAAGGATTGTGTAACAAGACATTACATAATTGAAATTAAAATAATTATCAAATGATTGCACAGTACTGATGAAATGATTATTATTTTTATTAAAAAAATAGAAATTAAAATAACTTTCCAAATGCTGATTTGGATAGCAAACATGTCTCATAACCTGTTATGAAATATAAGTAGAAAGACACTGTTAACTGATATAGGATACACTAAAATACTGTAAATAAATCGTACATCTCAAAAAGCAAAAGAGTAACATGTAAGAATAATCAAAGAAAAATTATTAGCAACAGCATTTGAAAGAATTTTCTTTTTTTATATAAGTCATTTTTGAATTTTATGAGTAGATTATTAGAATTTTGTAAAGATTAACTCTCATCATGTTTATTTTAAGTTTGTATGTTATTTTATGTTGAAATTTATATTTTAATTAACGAATTTTTAGTAATATTTTTTTTAGTTTCATACATTTTTATATTTATTTATAATAAACTATTCTATTAAAAAATTTAATTTTTTAAATTTGTGAATATAAATTTAAAATATAATTTAATTTAACATTTATATATTAGTTAAAAAGAAAATATTTGAAGAGTAATTACAATAAATAAGATAATTTAAATATATTATAATTATAATAATAAAAAAATTGTAATAAAATATTATAATTATGATATTTTCTTGTAATAAAATTATTATAATTATTATAATAAAATTATTTAACATTTTTTTCTTGTAAAGCATTGGTCCCACCAATAAATACATATACTACTTTAGGGAAGAATATCAGCACTTAGAATTTGGTTTTTATGGAACCAAAATTTGAGTTGTTATTTTATTTTTATTTTCAATTTTTTTTTAGCAAAGTTGAGAACAAACAAAAATGTTATATGTATATATATATATATAATATGAAATAATATCTATATATTGAGAGATAAGATTATTTATCCACTTATTATTTACAAAATCCAATTTTAAATATAAATATTTCAATAATAAATTAGTAGTATTAACCGTCTATTTTAATACATTAATACAATAGATTTGTAGCATCATATTTGTTAAATATTAAAGTTTTCGAATAACTAATAAAATAGTATTTTGATAATAAATATTGTAAAAAATGTAAATTGTAGCGATTTTATTTAATACTTTCATTACATTGTATAAAAACATGCACCACACATAATACTATATAAATATATTTGTAGTCTTTTTGGAATTTAAAAAAAAAAAGAAATATTTAAATCTTAAAAGGAGTTAACTAAATATACACTACAAGAATTTTTGTAGTTATTGATGAATTTTTATTGATGACCATAATTTAATTAGTAAACTCAAATTTATCATTAGAATTTAAATTACTAATGAAGAGTGGTGGATCTTGACCAGTAAGTTGGGAAAACCAAAATAATATACTCAAAATTTATATTTTTAATTATTTTCACTAATACAATAATAATTAATACATAATTTAGTATAACGTAATTAGAAAACAAATCACATATATCAAAAGTATTGTTATTTCAAATTATTGAACTCATCAATAATTAAACCATAACTAAAATTTTCAATTATTTTTTTTTTCAACTTAAATATGAAAATCTTTCCAAAGAATTAATACGAAATTTCTCACCTTTAATTTGTTGAACATTAAGAAAATACTCATCTGGTTGAACGATATAATCATTAGTATTATGTTTCATAATATGTAAAGAAGTTGAATTTGTCTTATTTTCATTTACACAAATAGTTTCCCTTTTATCACTTCAGACATGAATATATTATTTATCACAATCTAATCCAAAATTGAGAGTTCCTAAAAAATTTCAAAATAAAAAAATAAGTTATCACAATTTAATAAAAATTTGAGAGTTCCTAACAAATAATATATGATAATCAAGCAACAATTAAAAGTCGGTTATGAAACAACACACAGTACACTAACTATTAAAAATATGCTAACTATTAAACAAATATTTTAGGATCAAGTAAGATGGCGGAATTACCTTTTATTTTTCTTCAACAATAGAAGATAACAAATGAAACAAACGAAAGAAAAAATAACGAGTTTTTGTCCAATTGTTTTTTCTTTTAACAAATAAAAAGAACATGTGTGAGGGTGAGAGAAAACTCAAAAAGACAATAAAAAAATATATCTTAATAAATATTTTTAATCTTTATTATATTTGATTTTATATTTTATTATTCATTTTTATTAAATGTTATGCTTTATAAAAAAAATAAAAAGACACATAATTTAATAACCATCAATTTTGAATATATATTGCATATAATTTAAAATATTTGAAAAAAAAATTAAAATTTCTAAATTACATATAATATAAAAAAATTAAAAAAGGGGGGGCCATGGCATGACCATCCCTTTCCCTTTAGAATCTCTACCATTGCTGATGAATACTCTTGTTGATAATTATTCTATTGGTAATATTTGTAGTTAAGATTTGTCAGTAACTTATAATTTATATTATTGACAAATATTTCCATTAGTAATATATTTAATGGTCAATTTTGTCAATAATTTATAATTTTTATTATCAACAGATTTTTTCATCAATAAATAGCTAGGTAATATGAGCGATAAATTTTCCGTTAAGTTTGATAAGATTTTTTTATATATTAATGGGAAATGAGTGGAAAGAAAAAAAGAAAAAAAATTAAATGAACGAGTGTGAGGAAGAAGAGGATAAGGAGAAATAGGAAGAGGAAAAGGAGGAGGCACATAACGGTAGTGCATGGTGATTCGAAGACTGTGGTGTCGAAGTTGGAAGAGGATAAGGCACAACGACAGTAACACAGTAACGACTAAGAGATGGTGACATTTGTAGTTGGAAGTATAGGAGGAAGAGGAGAAAGAAGATGAATAGGAATATGAGGACGAGGAGCTGGAGGCGACGGTGGAGGTGTAAGGAGGAGGAGAGGGAAAGGTAGAAGAAAAAAAAAAAGGAACAATAGGGGGACAAAGAATACCTCAACGATTAAAATTTGTCGATTATCACCAACAAATATTTACTAACGAATTTGTGGTTGTCGATAATTATCGATGGATTTCGTGATTCATCGCCAAAATTTATTGACAATCTCTCTTAATGAGTGGTGGCTTGTCCAACAAGTACATTGTCTGACAAGTATCGCCTGCTTTACTCATAGATTGATAAATAAACCAGCTTGGTATTATTGGCTAAAACAATTCATTTTCTCTTATTTACAAATCACAAAAAGGCATGACCAAATTTTAAAATCGGTCATCTTATGTCAAATAATTACAATTACAAACTACTATACATGTCCTATTGTTTATAACTTTTTCTACATAATTGTGGAAACCTCGCAGACATATCAATTGATCCTTTTGGTCTACTTGGGTGTTTATTTCAAATAAACCAACTAACTCAATTGATATATCTTAAGGATCTATACTTATACACTAGTTTAAACAGTCATACAACATTACATAATACATTCCAACTCTAGTACTCCTAATTCAACAATTCACTATTTTTTATCATAAATAAAGTATTTCAAAATCAAATAAGCAACCTATGACCACATATTTTTTGCAACTAGTTTCATTTAAAAAAAAAGTAGAAAAACAAATGAAATTTTCTTACTTAAAGTTGATTATCTACTCAACTCTGCTCCAAAGTCTAAACTTTCACAAGATATCCTATTTACACAATGAAAACTCATATCAATTATCTAATCACATCTTAATTACCACAAAACGACAGATATTCATCTTGAACTCTCTCGTGCAACTACAAAACATACCACAAACATGTAAAAATTAAGAATGACTAAAGAATAAAACAAAAGATGAACTTGGTGTAATCATAAATGTGTTTAGGTATAACGGTTCTACTTTAAGCCACGACTTCTATGATAGTCTTTGACTTTTTAATAATAAAATAATAAAGTGTTGTTTATAAATTCTACTATTTTTTAACTCCTTTTTAGATTCTTATATATATATATAAAATATATATATATATATATATATATATATATATATATATATATAATCTATAAACAAAATATAACTTTGATAATTGTAAGGAATTTATCTTATTAATAAAAAAAAAAATACTAAAATAAAAAAGAAGAAGCTAAAGTGCAGAGGAAGAAACTTAATAAGATCTGAAATACAATCAAATATAAAATTATATAAAATACTTATAAAGAGAAATGAAACAAAAAATATAACCTTAAATTAAAAGAAATTTTATTTAATTATTCATATATATATATATATTACCTAATTTAATTGATACCTTTATTTACATAGTTAATTTTTAGATTGATTATGATGATTACAGATTTAGGATTTTAATTTGTTTTGGTCCTCATTTGTTTTTTATTTAATGGAGTCCATGCAATTTTTTTAATTCAACTGAGTCTCTATTAAAAAAAACTCAATTTTATATTAAATTCATATTAATGTCGTGTGAAAATCTGGATCATCAACCCTTTTAATTTATATATATTTTTTCTCCTTTCACCTTCCTCAAGCTCCACCTATCTTCTTCCATCTCTCAATTACAAGTATTGGAATAAAATTGTTGAACTCAACCGCTTGGGGCTTTTATGGTTTATGGTTTTTGGATGCTAACCTGAAGGTGGTAGGAGGTGGATGAAGGTGATAAGAAGTTAAAGAATGCAGATAAAGCAAGAAAATCCAGAAAAATCATATGATATTAAGATTGGAGACGACCCAAACTTTTACATGTAACACTTTTCAAATGACAAAAATACTCAATTAAGTAAAAAAAAATCTCATACTCAATTAAGTAAAAACCAAATACAGAAATTAAAACATAAATATAGACATTAAATTATTAGTTAAACGTTAATTTGTTATGGTTATATCTTGTTTGAGAAAATTATCAATGATCTTATAAATTCATATATTTAAACTCCAAACTTAATATTATTTATATACATGAAAAGTATTTATTACACTAAAACTTCTTGTCAAATTAACTAATAAAATAGACGATAAATATAAAATGGTATAAAAAAATACAACTACTTAATTTAATTATATAACTGAAAGTTATGTTTTCAACAAAAAAAAATTATTATGTAATTATAATTTTATATTTTTTAAATAATTAATTTTTTGTTTAATTTTTTACACTTTTATTTATTTTTAAAAATTGTACATATTTTTAAATGAGTTGAATATATTCTTTCTAATTTTTATTGTCTATAATTTTCACATTGCATTATGTAGTACTTCAATTTAAAATGTTGGTTTTTTTATTTATTGAATTTGAGATGTGTAAAAAAAATAATATAAAAACAACACACTAATTATTAAAAATAATGTGATAATTATTTATATTTATGAGATTAAAATATTTTAGTATATGTCAAATGAAATTAAAAATAATAAAAAGATATACAAAGGTTAATAATAAAAATAAATAAAAAATTAATCAATTTGTTTACATAGTTTATGAATTATAAAGTGTATCTTAAAATTTATAATTTAATTAAATTTTTTATAACTTAAAAGTTAAAAACTCATAAAATGAAAATATTGTTAATTATTTACTAAAAAAATTTGTTTACTCATCAAACTAATTAATTTATGGGTTAAATATTTATTTGGTCCTGAACTTTCAGTAAATTTTGGAATTAGTCTATTTTAAAATTTTGGACCAATTTAATCTTTCATCCTTCGAAATACGTGGATTTAGTCTTCTTAATCAAAATTTATTAGGTTTATTTGATGTTTCATACGCATTTTAAGATTGTATTTGAGTTTTTTTATATTGTTTGACACATTTTTGCTTTAATGTTAAATTAAATACTATTATGAAGTGCTTGAAATATCAAATAAACTTAACAATATTTGATTAAAACGACCAAATCTACGTATCTCAAAAAGATGAAAGACTAAATTGGTTCAAAGTTTTGAAATGGAACAAAAACATATTTAACCCTTAATTTATTATTCAAATAAGCTAGTAAGAAAGTGACTCTTTGTCATTTTATTATCATCATTTTACTATATAGTATTTCTCACGTATTTTATTATTTCTTTAGATTTACGCATTTTACCGATTTGTTAATTGTGTAACAAAAGGACGAGATATGGTATAAAACTACGTGGTGTTATTGTAATTTTTACAAAAATAACGTGTATTTATCACTTAACATGGGTAAAAGTAAAAGAATATGATAATAAAATGTATGGAAAAAATTTATAATGATAATATGTACAATTTATATTGAAAATTTAACAGTTAAACATATGAAAAAAAGACTTAAATGAAAGAAATTCGAAAAATACTATAGATAAGAAAATGTACTCTAAATATATATTTTTCCTTTATGCACATAACATAAGTAAATGGAATTAGAAATATAACACATGCAATTTATTAAAACTAAAACAAAGATGTTTAAATATAAGAATAGGAAATACGTTCAACAATGACTAAATTCATACGTATTTTACTCTCTGAAGTTTAGAACTTCGACTGTATTAACGAGACTCAGTTGCCACATTTATTTATCGTATTTCATAATGTTTATTTAAAAATTTAATATTTTTAATGTAATTTTAAAAAGTGAAAATAAAGAAATTTATTATAAATAATAAATTGTAATTAGATAATAATGTGAAGTTAAGATGTAGTTTAAAAAAAAATCCGAAAGCAGTGAGAAAACAAATTAAGCAACGTGAGCGATTTGATGAAAGTGGGAGAAGAAGTGGAGCGAATGAAGTTGAATGAAGTTAAAAGTGAAGAGAGAGTGAGAGAGAAATAGAAAGAGATCTGAAAGAGATGAGCTCGGCGCAGAAGCAGGTGTGGGAAGGGGCCATTCCGCTGCAGATTCACCTTCACGAATCTGAAGTCACCACTCTCCCTCCTCCTCCACCAGCTCTCGTATTCTTCTCGCGCCACACTGTTCCTTTTTTTTTTTTTCCGTAGGGTTTTTCATCATCGCACTCAATTAATCGCTTTGTTTCCATTTCGTTTTCGTTTTCAGGTGTTGGCTCCTCGGATAGGGTACTTGCCTCTGTTGATCTCGCTCGTGAAGCCTCACTTCAGCAGCACGCTTCCCCCTGGACTTGACACCGTTTGGTTTGACTATAAAGGCCTACCTCTCAAGTGGTGCGATTGCAAATTCAATACAATGCATTCTCTTGTTGTTGTTTTTTGAATTCTCGCATTACACTGATTGTTTTGTTTTTTTTTATGCCTTGTGCAGGTATATACCGACCGGTGTTCTTTTTGATCTTCTGTGCGTGGAGCCGGAGAGACCGTGGAATTTGACGGTAATTACTTTCTGATTTTGTTTTGGTTTTCTGTTTAGTCAATTTGACCTACCATGTTCTGTTGGAATTACATATTGTTTCCTCTGTTTAGATTGTTCGGTAGGAATTGGCTCATTTAGATTTTAATTGCAGGAAGCAAGTTTAACACGAGAGTTTAATTTTTAGTGGCCATGTACTCCTAGGTTAAAATCGTTGTCGGTATGACTTTGAGGTCGTTGTTGTAAAATTTATTAAACTTATCTTGTATGACGATGGTTTGTGATTGGATGACATTTATTTTCTCTTAAGTAAAGCGTTTGTAGTTCATTTCATATTTTGAATAGAGTTTAATTCGTAGGTTGCTGTTAGTGTATTTTTTTTCTTTTTTGAAAAAGACTAGCATCCTTTAGGAACTCGTGTTGCTGCCTCATCATATTAATAATTGGGATGATGTGACGATACAGGAAATCCTACTGGATTTCCACTTCATCTCTACCTGCTTGGTGGTGTTTGTTATTGAAGAAACTAAGAAAGAGCCTGAACTAGGGGAAGCAAATAAAATTAGGAGTGCTTAAATAAATTAGGATTGATTTACTACTAACATTTTAGTGGCCCTTTTAGAAGTCATCTTTCCACATGTGCAGCTATATTTGATCTTAATCTCTGAACCCTCTGATCGATTTATAGGTACACTTTAGAGGATATCCAAGTAATATACTGCTTCCTTGTGAAGGTGAAGACAGTGTAAAGTGGAGCTTTATTAACTCACTGAAAGAGGTCAGTTATGTGATATTTGCTTTGTGGTGCTTGCCTTTGTTGTACTTGTTTGATTTATAACATGATGCATTTCGTGCTATTTTGATTGATCACGTCTGACTCATATTATATTTGGTTATATGAAGCTTTAAACAGATCTTAACCTAGTCTGGGACATGGTTTATTGGTATAGGATAGTAAGGAAAATATTGGAACTTTATTAACATGAAAACTTGTTGAGGATTTATTAAGGTAATGGTGGTTTTTTGGTGGATTGGTATGATGCTTATGGGCCAAGTTAGTGTGTTGTTTAACTGCTATAAAATGTGCATTAATGATAAAAGTTAATGGATTGATATGGATTTCTGGAATATCTTAGATAAAACCTACTGCTGCTTTCAAATAAGGAGTTCTCGAATCGAAGCTATGATGTTTTCAGTTCCTCCCACACCTTGGAACAACTAATATTATTAACTACTACTCAATATGCATTTATGATAAAATTAGAAATGTTATAGTAAGGGAAGAGATCTTTGAGCTCAGTTTTAGGTCAAAATAGGTATTTTTGTAATAATATGCTAAGGTGATGGCAATCCAGAAGATAAAATCTGAATAAGATGTATTTTATTGAAATGAAGAGAGCTCAAGGGCTATTGTAGACGTAGAAAAAGGAAACCAGAGCCTAAGCTCTTCAGAGAGAATATTCTCTTCCCTGCAAAATACTTAATAAACTATGATTTCCCACAACAGACCCCCTATTATTCTCTCTCCTTACTATATTTTCCTTTTATCACATGATCCCCCATCCCCCTCTACTTTCAACCTCAGCTAACTGGCTCTCCAAGGCCCTTCTTATTCCTTCTAGAATAAAACCAGCATATTGTGTGCCTTTTCTGACTATCTACAACTTACTTATTTCGCATGCTAATAAAGTCACTGGCTATTTTTTGCTGCCAAACCTTAATCTCGAAGTTAGACTAGAATCCAAAAGAAGCAGCAGTTATTCCAGCTAAAATTTAAGTGTAGGATTCTTGGTAGGGAAGTGGGATACTGCATTCGTTCAACTTTAAGTCCCCAAAACTTGTTATTTGTGTCCCATCGGCAATGCATGTGAGATGTTAAATTTTCGTAGCCACTACCTGAATTCTAATTTTGCTGCAGGCTGCATATGTAATAAATGGGAATAGCAAAAATGTCATGAACATGTCTCAACCTGATCAGGTGGAGCTCTGGGACTCTGTTTTAAAAGGTACTGTTGTTAATTACCTAAGGTATTCTGTTTCTCTTTGGGATTCCCATGTGTGATTTATATTCTACCTGTAAAATGTTGGGAACTTTTAGTTATTTCAATCAAATAGATTGTTAGCATGTGAATGCTAAGAAAAATAGGATAAATTTAAAATGTAGTACCTGAGTTCTTTTGTTACTGATTGTTAATTGTTGGGAATAGAGAGAGAGAGAAAGAGCGAGACTTTATTTGCAATTCTTTTCTGGTTCTCACTTTGATTAAGAACCAGATGAGAGAGAATATGATATAAATAATATATAAATATAAATACTATTTCCTGCTCGTTAAATGTTTCTTTACATTTATGATCCAGTTCCTGTTATAGATATAGAGATATAGTGCAGTTATCTTTAAAGTAGTGTGACTGTTGAGTGACTGACCTACTCTTGTTTGTGTGCTGGTAGTGCTGTTTAAGAGGCCCCATAGTTATTTTGGTGTCAATTCGATATGATTTTAGCAAGGTTGTTGATAAATTTCTATTGTGAAGTTTGTCCCGGCAAAAAGCTTCATATTCATTTTATATTTAGTCAACATAAAGGCATATTGGTTATTTTTAATAGCCTGACCCTACCAATGGATGGCCCTTCGTTTTTCTTCTGGTGGTGAATGAGGCAATGCAAGCTAAGCTTTGTAATTTTTAGGAATCTAATTAAGGTCACAAATGTAATCTGTGTTGGATTAAGATTGAACCTGAGGTTATCATTTATCAAGCTTGAGGTTGGTTTGTTTGGGATAGCCAAGGGTTTTTCAATGAAGCTTGGTTTACTTGTTTTCTTTTTTCAGCAAAAGGTTTCACTTGTGAATAGGACAAACTCGGATACCTCATCTAAAACATTATGAGTGTGTGATGCACATTGAATTACAGTTCAAGTTTTCATTTTGTCTAGTGTTCGGTGATTGATGTACAACATTGGGAATTTGTTCTTGTGTTGTTCTATGCATATAAGTATTAGAAAGGACAGTGTTAATTTAAATATACACAAGTGCTATATAGTGTTTATTTTCCATTATGAAAAGGCACAATATATTTTATAATTATTTTAAGAGTTATCATTTAATTATTTATTATGTTCTATAGAGAAGTCTTATTAACACACTTTCTCGTACATTCTTACTAGCAGTTTCCTTGTAATTGTAACATGTTGAAATCTGCAACAATTAGCAGAGCTTCATTAAATAAGATGTGGATCCGCAAAATTTTGACCAATGAGAGAGTGTATTCCTAGCATTTATTCTTGTACAATATTAAAAGTACATTATAATTTGATAACTTTCTTAGAATTACAGTGAATGCTGATATAATTGTCACATTATTCTGATACGTGGTAAAAAATGAGCAAGGGAACATTGTTGAATGTTTTGAGTGTTCATCCGTCATTTTTGCAGTTGCACTTGTGTTTTGGTTGGTTATCAGTGTGGAAGTGGATGGGGTGGGTTACAACATTAAGGAAAAAGGGATAATTTAATCTCTTTACCTTCTGTCCAGTATTTCAGCTTTTCTCTTGTTTAAAATTAAACCACGAGACAAGCCTTTTTGTGCTGTTCTCTCCTTTTAGCAAATCAAACATGTTCTATCTTTATTGGCACACAAACAGTCATAAAGATTAAACATGTAATTTTTTTCTCAAGGATATTTTCCAGAGTAGAAATAGTTGTTTGATTACCTTGGTTATTTTATCCCTCTGTTTTTATTTTGGGCAATAAAAATATTTAAGACGTAGTTGAACATACACTTCCAAAAACTAGTTGCAATTTTGCAATGTATAACCAATCTCAAATTTGAATGAATGCTATTCTACCCTAAGATTCATAAAAGATAGGATAGTCAAAGTGTAGTGTAACATTAAAGTGCAGAAAGGAACAAGGGTTCCATCTGCCATTGGTAATTTATGGAGATTTTGTTTTGTTGCCCTTTGATCTTAGACTTGTGTCAACAGTCGGTACTCATTTGCATTGCAGGTAATTTAGAAACTTACCGGCGGGTGGCATCTAAGCTTAAGCTTGGAACCTCTGAAGATGAATATACGGAAAATGTTAGTTCAGTCTTGATTAAATCTCCACAAAGTACAGGGGATACTGATGTTACTGGACAAGTTAAGACTGGTGAGCAACATGAACTAGTTTGTGTGCCAATTTGGATTGCTGTGTTTTTTCCTCTTCTTTTATGGAAGATTTCATGTCTACACCCTCCATTCTTTTTGATAATATTTCCTTGTTTTTCTATAAATTCCTGGTGGATCTTCTAAACATTTACAAGTGGATTAAACTAATTCTGATTGCCTTATGGGCTCTCAACATACCCTTTTAAAAACGATATCTGTATGGTGTGATCATATGTAAAGATTGAGAGCTATCACTTAGGCTACTTGTTTTAGTTGTGATAGATATGGTATTGTGTACAAAAGAAGGGGAAAACACACAGTTGAAACAGTCAGAAACACTTAGAAATTATAACTGTAACAGGCCTATATAAGTCTGTTACGGGTTTAGGTGTATTTTTTAGTCTGTTTCTGTTTAGAAATTTGTTGGGAAGGGCTGAGAAAGGTCTCTCAGAATACCACATTGGTATCTCTTGTAAATCTACGTTGTTTTCTGGGTTATTCTTCCTGTCACTCTGATAGGAAAATAGCTTGTGTGCAATAAAGAATCAATTAGAGCGTTGTGGAATATATCAGTTCTATCAACTTGATTCTTTCTTATTTTTATCTTTACTTTCTAATTGTACTTAAAACTGTAATACTGCATAATTATCTATTTGTTGAATATGAACACGTGTACCAATGCCTCTTGATAAACTTTTTTTGTGGTTAACATCTACTGTCTTTTGTAGGTAGGATTCCTGTCCGTTTATATCTTTGGACAGTCACTGAGGAGTTTGATGATTTTGAAGATGCTCCTCAAATTGATAATTGGGACAAAGTCTCATATATCAATCGTCCTGTTGAGCTTTATAAAGAAGATGGTAAGTCGTGTCTTATAGATAATCCTCCTTTGTAACTTCTAAATTGATTGTTTTCTATGATTTTTCTTCCTTTTTTCTTGTATGGAGATGATCATCATGTTTCCAATAGGGCTGATGGTGTCGGGGCAAAATCAGCTACAGTTTTCTGAAGGATGGAGTAGTGGGCAATGGGGAAAGGAAAACAGTTATGTTAGAGAGAAAAAAAAAGTAAAAAACACATAAAAGCTAAATAAATAAACCTAGTATTTTATATCAGGAGCTATAACAAAATATTAAATATTTCCTTTTAGGAAAATATAATCAATCACTAAGGGCAATTTATCAGTACTGCGACTAAGGCTCAAACTTAAATATGTATGGACTAAAATGAAAAAGAATAGAGAACCACAGCTGAGGATTAGCCCGCATGTTGTGTCCTGAGAACTTACGGAAAATATCATGAATTAAGCTAATATTATATTCTCTTAAAAGATAACTTGTGAAAGGGAAAGCGAAGAGAAGATAATAAAATTCAAATCTCAGGTTCCTCGATTATCAATTCAAACAATCCCCGACCCTGATAACAAACTATCTTGTATCTCAGGTTAATGGAAGAAACATGTTTACAATTATTGTATTTGTTAGCCAAGTACTGCAAACACAACTTACATCCACACAAACTTCTTTCTTTTTGCAACCAAAACAGTTCATGATTTAATAAAATCTGTCAATTATTTATTGTCCAAGTAGCAGAAGTGGTAAAGCTCCTCTCTTGCTAGAGGCATATGAACCTCTGAAGTGCTTGACACCAGTATTGATTGAGTGCCAGAGGCTACATTACATTTTTTGAAGTAAATTGCTAATTTTCGGAAAAAATATGAATAATTTGCGTAATTACAAGATTAGGCTCTAAATTGGTGCATTGAGGTTTATTGCCCACTTTAGAGAAAGGGATATTCACCAGTAGACAAATGATGCGTACATAGTTAAAAATTTTGTCCATCGGAATGTCTAAAAACATACTTAAATACTTTTGTTGACATTATATATTGCTAAAGAGATTTCTCTCTTGAGGAGAATGCACACTGGCCGTAAACATGCGCCAGTTAGAAAGTTTGGATACAATGTGGGATAAGAAAATAGTATGACATGACAACCTTTAACTATCATAAGATGCCATATTATGTAACATAGCATACAATATATATGTTGTATACATTTATCATAGGAACGCAGATCTTATGTCATGGATGTAACGTGACATGCACATGATGTAACGTAATATACACTAATTACAAGAACACATCTCTTGCTAAACGGTTGATTGCATTTTTGGATCCTTTGTAATGATTAATGATTTTGGTCTGCTAATAATTTCTTGTCCTTCTTAATACCCTCCGGTTCATATTTTTCTACTCTAATATTTGATGGTTTTGGACAAATCTGGGTTATAAAATTATTTGAAAGATTCAAAAGTCAATAATTTTATGAAATCTGAAAGATTTTTTAAAATGTGATATCAGGGTTTCAAAAAGCGAGGAAGTTTGGGATTTTCTTATATTGGGTGATATATGATAGTTTTATTGGTCAGTTTTTGTGTAGTTAGTTGTGATATTTTCATCTATAAATATTATAAAAATTCAAAACATGAAATTAAAAAATTGTAAAATGCCAGCCAGTTGTATTCAGAGTGTCTAAATGTCTCTCATGGTGTGCCTACTATTGAAGTGTCCGTGCATCCTTTACCATTCTTCTGTCTCTGCTTAAATTGATTGCAACTAATCGAAATTGTTAATTTATTGATAGGATGATCTTTACTTTTCTGCAATTTAACTGATATATTTGTCTTTTATGTCTGTTGCGTGCAGGTAAATACTTTAGTTTAAATGATGCGGTTAAAAGAATATTACCTGAGTATTTTCTGGAGAATTCCTTTGTAATTGAAGGAGATACAAACATTAACCAAAGTGGAGAAGAGGGAGAAAGATCATCTGATCCCGGGTCATCTTGCAACGCAGCTGAGATTGCTGAAATCAAATTTGTTCGTATTCAAGGGATAGAACCAATTTTAGATATACCTTTTTCTTGGGTTGTCAACAACTTGATAAATCCCGAGTATTTTCTTCATATGTGCGTATGCTTAAAAGTTAAGGCCAATGCTGTGCAATAGGGATAAATTTAGTTTTGTTGGGCATACATTTACTAGGAAAAAAAAATCAGAAGGTGCAATTTTTTTTGTATATAAAATGTACAAAACGGTTTCATATCATATTCATTTCATAATTCGATTGCTATTTTCCAGTGCAAAGTGTAGTAATTGTTGACAGATCGATGATTTTTTTAACTCCATTTAATGGTAATGTTTCCCTGCAAAATTGGCTGTTTCAGTTCTTGTATTTTGCTTTCTGTCGGTGAGAAAGGTGTTTGCACAAAATTTTGGTTCGTCCACATTTCCTGTAGTTAAGCAAAGTATGCCTTTATTTTTGAACTGTTGGTCAATCAATTATGCAAAGAGAAATGCTAACAACAATAGTCTTTATCACTATCAACTATTTTGTGTCATTGATTGAATTTGACATGGCCAAGATTAAAGCCTTTACAATATTTGGTTGAACAGACGGTTTTAGTGTGGGTAATAGAACGAGTGGAGCTTAGTTGTGTGAGAGGTTTATCCGTTGTTATTTTTAATGCTGAAAATAATTCATGGAAACTTTAATATTTAACCAGCACCAAATAATATAGTTAGTTTCCATTTACCTTCAAAATTCTAAGAATGAAAATAAGTCGCAGGTTGAGGATACATCACAGTTTGGATTCATCATCAATACTAAATTCAGGCTAAGTTTATTTCCGGTTGTTCAATTTTTAAGTTGATCTTCTGTAGTTTCTATAATATTTTAAAAATACTTTATTTAGTCTTTTGAAGCAAACACCGTTAAAAATTATGCTTAGTTGATTAATGAATAAAAAATTACTTAAGCTGTGTTTTATTTTTATTCTATGTTTTTATTATAATCCCTCTTATATATTCGTGGAATTAGAGGTGCGCGGTGAATATCCACACTTTTAATTATGCTCTCTTATAATTTTATATATATATATATATGATTTTATTTGTTACGTAAAAATAAATTAATTCAATATATTATTTATTATATATTTTAATAAAGCTATATTGTAATAAAAAATTAATTATATAAAATGAAACATTATATGCATTTATAATTTAGTTATACCTATTCTTAATCATATGGGTAATTATTTTTTAATACATGGAATAATTTATTCTCAATAGTTAGTTACTTTTTCTGTGTTCCACTATTATTCTTTTGGTGTCTTTTTAAAATTTGTATTGTAATTTAAAAATATATAAAATAGAAAAATAATATGTGTACATCAAGAGAGATCTTTAGGATATGAGTAGTTTTTTTTTCTCAAATGTATTTTTTTTTTCTTAATAGATTAGTTATTTTCTTCATCCCATTATAACTTTTTTTTGTTTGTTGACTTTATAAATTCTATATATTAATGTAAAAATATCATTAAAGAAAAAGTAGGCTAATAATTAATATACACCAAATGAGAATCCAAATTAATTGTCAAATTTATTAATAATATCTTATGTAAACGAGTAGTTGAAACTATTATCTTTATACCCATATAATATTTCTGAAAAGCAATAAAATAATATACTAATTATTATATTAATTGTTTAATTTTAAAAATTTGGAGAACTAAGCCTACCTTTAAATTTTATAGAGACTAAAGTTACATATTTGTGGAAGTATATGAAACAAAATGGATTTAAGCCTTTTAAGTTACAAAAATTATATAACTACTTAACCTTCTGCCGGCCGTTTGATACTAACGTCCATTCCCACACCACGCCAAATTTCAGTGTCCTCTGCACTAAAGGCTGTTGAAACCAAAACACACAAATTTACAGTTACAAGATTGTAGAAACATTGTGAGGTACGAAGCTAAGAACATTGTGAGGTACGAAGCTAAGAACATTGTAGGCGTTGTGTACATTCCAAAGATTTCCTCCAATCTAATTGTTCACTATAAATTTAACACTTACCTCACATTTTCTAGTCATCCCAGAACGGATAACTTTCGAAAGAAAGTAAAGAAATCATATTTGTAGAGGATAACATGTCAAAGGGTGACAAGGTTGAGGTTTTGGACTTTTGGGCTAGCCCATTTTGTGGTAGAGTGAAAATTGCTTTGGAAGAGAAAGGGGTGAACCATGTACACAGTGAAGAGGATTTGTTTGGCGCAAAGAGTGAACTTCTTCTCAAGTCAAATCCCATTCATCAAAAAGTTCCTGTGCTCTTGCACAACGGCAAACCCATTTCTGAGTCTGCTATCATAGTTAGCTACATTGATGAAGTCTGGTCTTCCAAATCCCTGCTTCCATCTTCTGCTTATGATCGTGCCCAAGCCAGATTCTGGACTGATTATATCGACAAAAAGGTTAGTTGCCTCATTCTTAATAACAAATTAAATACTTTATGTTTTACACATGTTTAAGATTCATGTAGACCGTAGATAAGGTAAATTTATAACATAAAAGTATATAAGTGGATGCAAATTTTATCTTACAAGTTAGTTTTGTGGGGTTGAGTTAGACTTAAAGATCACTTCTTAACATGGTATCATATTCATGAATTAAAATTTATCCTAATAAGATTTGTTATTTGTTGGATCTATCTCACCACCTGTTATCAAGATCACTGTTAGACTATTTATTAAAATATAATTTTACGTAATATATAAATATGTGCAAATCTTATTTTACAAAATAATTAAGTAGGATTTAATTAAGGAGCTTTGCCTGCTCCTTAGTAACACAGTTTATTATTTTACTGAATCTCTAAACTTTAATGTTTAGGCATGATCAAGGCAGAGTTCTAACAATGAATGATTTTTTTTTATTAATATAGCTGTCAAGATAGGTACTATAAAAAGGAAATAGTTTTACTGTTCATAGTACTTTATAATTAGATGATAGTACGCTGTCAAGGCTAATCTATATGTTATTTACTCTTATTTCAAGTCTAAAACATTTTGACCAGTAACGGTTTAGTTTTGAAATTTCTATATATTTTAAGTTAATGCTCAATATCTTGTGCTTAAGATGATGTGGTTCGTGGATTTGGTTACTTTGAAAAGTAGAATATACTTGGACAGTAAAGTGATATCAATGTAACATTAACATGTCATTTGATATTTTTTTCTGCTTACATCTAAATTGTGAATGAATTGTTCTGTTTACAAGAGATTGAAACAAACCCAAAATATATGTGTACTAGTCTAGTATAGAGCTGGAGGCTAAAATTAAGAAGTAGATTTATGTGTTGATATATGATTATGGATGGTTACTTTTATGCACGGAAGGTGTTTGAAACTGGGAGGAGCATCTGGGCAAGCAATGGAGAAGAGAGAGAAGTAGGGACTAGGGACTTCATTGAAATTTTGAAGCATCTTGAGGAAGCTCTTGGGGAGAAGAACTATTTTGGTGGTGATGCCTTTGGGTATCTGGACATCATAGCCATTCCTCATTCAGCTTGGTTTTTGGCCTATGAGAAGCTTGGGGGATTCAAAGTTGCAGACCATGCACCAAAGATCTCAGCTTGGGTTAAGAGGTCTTTGCAAAGGGAATCTGTTTCCAAAGTTCTGCCAGACCCAGAGAAGGTATACCAGTTTGTTCTTCACTTCAGGAAGATGTCAGGGCTTGATTGATGAAGCATGAATGCTTGGTTTGCCTCATGGCAGTGAATGGTTCTGCCTTGTTCCTGGTTTTTCTCATTGTATTAGAATTTGCTGCTTTAGTCTTTAGCCAACTCTCTTATATGATGATGGCTTGAGTTAAAATAAGGGAAATAAAGAGTAATAATTAATAACATCTGGGTATGCTTTTCAACTGCATTGGCAATGCTAACTCATAATTTGCATAGTTAGTTTGGTAATATTGCTCCTTAAACCTATCTCTTATTAATAAAGACATTTTTTATTTTCAGTCGAGCTATAATGATATTGTAATAATATTGTTGAGAACAAGTCTTTATGAAAATATACTTACTAATATTATGAATTATTATATGAGCGGTGCATTGTACTATTTATTAATCTTTTGTCTTGTATACAAATTAAACATGACTATTATATAATTAATGAACTATATTACACATATTGTTAGGATAATCATCGCCTTCTTGAGATATTGTCCACTTTAGAGACTGGAGTTCCGTTACAATTTTGTCTTTAAAAGACGTCTCAGAAAGTAAGAATTCTTAAAAGACGTCTCAGATGGTGGAATGAGTATTTAAATTACGCTTATAAGTTCCTCGGTCAAGGGCTAGGAGAGTTTTCGCTCTCAGAATCGACACCAATGTTCCGACCACAAACTTGACAACATCATTATAATCAATCACTGCGTTCTTAAAATATTGTCTACTTTGAAGACTCAAGCTCCAATATGGTTTTGTCCTTAAAAAACGTCTTAAATGATAGAAGAAGAAAATTAAGATTAACCTTGACTTCTAAGTTATATAAAATTATTGAATGTACAGAACAAGTTAGAAAAATTATATTGAGACAATCTAAATACTCCAACAATATATTAGGTAAAATTGACATTTTACTATTTTTAAGTTTTTATGATTTTAGATTTCGTTAAAAATATATGTTTTTATCCAAAAGAGAAAGTGATTTGAATGAAATGAAATAAAAGAATCTTTAAATATCGAATTTATAATTCTAAGGAGAGTTCGACTTAGAGAATATTTTTCAACATTCAAGTCATTAAAAATTTAAAAAATATTTAAATATAATGATATAAGAGTGAATGAAAAATTAAATAAATACTTAATGTGAAATCAATATATATTTATAGATTTTTGGACATCTAAATATATGTGTGATTGTTTCCTCTGGACAGAAATATACTTAGCATTCATGCATAAATTTTTTGAAAAATTAATTAATATGAAAATAAACATGAAGAATATTTATAACAGTATATAATAATAGAAAGAAAATAAGACAACTCAATTAAGCTTATACGTTAGTTCAAATGGGTAATAGCAGTTAAAACTTGATATTGGTCGAATTAGAATAAAAGTGTTTGATATTCAAATTGACTGAAAACGTCATTCTTATTCTTCAACAATTGAAAGAAATCTAAGTCCTATTTTTTACTATGAGAAGCAGAGATTGAATTTGATGTTTTTAAAGTAAAGAGAGAGGAAAAACAAAGAAAAATGAAGTTGTTGTAAATTGGATGGGAGAGTAAGAAGAAAAAGCAAAGAAAGCATAAACTGATAAAGGAGAAAAGCACCAAATGATGCATTCATGAAAGGGAAAGCATGAGAGAGAGAGAGAATGGAAAAAGCATGAGATATCTTACAAGTCATCATGCCATGCCAAGTGGATTACTTAATCGTTCACGTGGCAAAAGCTGGTCCCACGTGGGTCCCATTTCCATTTTAATTCATTTCTTCTCCATGTGCTCAAACTACACCCAGTTTCTTCTCTACTTTTTCTTTATTTTTATTTTTAAATACAATATTGCTAATTGGAGAAACCATGTATGATCATTAACTTTTAATTTTTTTTATGTTGTTATATTGTGAATTAGCAATATTACGAAGATCATTAATTTAAAATTTATTAAATAAGATAATTCTTATTAAGTTAATTTTATAAAATTAAATTAAACTTAAAATTTATTTTTTATATAATATTAGAGTCTTCTTCACCAATTAGATAGAATTACAAATTTTAATTTTAATTAAGTGGACTACTTTGTCTTCTTCTTAAAAAGAATTTTAAATTAAGAATACTTTTCATTTTATGAATTAATTTTATAATGATGAGTTAAACTTAAATACACTTCCTAAAAAAAGGTTAAATTAAGAATATTTTTCAATGAGTTAAACTTAAACATACTTCTTAATATGTACTTAAATCATTTTTATCCTAATTTAATTAAAAATGTTGTTTGTCTCAATATACTATTTTATTTTTGTTGAGAATGAGGATTTATGATTTTTGTGTTCTCTCCCCCAACTTATTCATCAATTACTTTCTTCTTCTCTAATCTCCTCAAACTCAATGATCAAATTATTCCTTCACTCTTCAAGCATATGAGTTCACCGATAAGTTTGCTAAGTTTAAAAAATAAAGAAATAATGAGAAGTTGGGAAGAAAAAGACAAATATAACGATCACACTATTTTATTGATAAAAGAAATCACATGATAAGGTATTTAGTTAAAAAATATCTAAACAAAATATAATTTTTTTAGATAAAAACTAAATAAGAAATATCTAAATTTATAAAATATTTAAAATTTAATGGGTAAATAATAAGCCGGTTAGTTCAACAAGTATTGACGTGTTTATTTTTTAGTAAAATAAAAAAAAAAAACTACGATCTTAATACAATAATTTTCATTTTGTTAATATTGTTTGACCTCTATTAATGGTTAATATGATTGATCACTTATTTTTATTTTAACAATTCTCACATTTATTTTTTTTTTTTTAAATGTAGCATTACTAAGCAATTAACCTTGAAGGGAATCATTCGACATCTTAATTTTCCAAAACAAAAAATAAAGAATAAAAGACTCCTTTAACATTAATTGCATATTAACATTATATTTTTTTCTTTTTAATAAAACTAACAAAATTAAAATATATATAATAAATTTGTAATTTTTTTATTATACTAAAAATATATATATATTAATACTTACCATTTACCCAAAGTTAATTAAGTAAAGCTTTACTATCATATTTTCTTTTTTGATCAGCTAATGGTTTAGGCTAATTAAAAGTAATTTTAAGATAAGTTATTTTTAAAAGAATAAAAACATTATATTAACATAATTTGAAGACATGCAAGAAAGAAATGTGAAAGGTAGAACCGTTTGTTCAGTTAAGAAGAGCCGTCCTAGGTTGTCTTTTTTTCTAAGTTTCCTTCTTTGGAATACTCCTAGGGTGACATGATGCTGCTGCTATAGTAGCTAGTTGTATGTAGGTGGATAAACTTAGAATCCAAGAAAGAACAACCAAGAAGCATAGGATCAATGGGTGAAGAACAAAACAAAATCATAATTAATTAATTAGTAGATATAAACTTGATATGAAAGATAACAGGAATCCATGTATTTGATCAAAAAAACAAATAAAAAGTAGTTAAAAAAGAAAAAGAGATGAAAGGATGACACAACCCTGGGCCCATACATCAAACTTTTTTTTTCTCCGAATCTTCTCTCTCTTCAATTCTCTTTTTGTCCTCTTTATCAAAACCCCAAGCAAGCCCCACATTCCACCCATCTCTTCTTTGGATCTTCTTCTTCCTTCTTAAGGTCTCTCTCTCTCTATTATGTTTCTCATCTTTCTATCATATGCTTCTCTTCTGTTAACATGTTGCTTTTCGCTTCATTTTCTGCATGCCAGGGAATTCAAGCTTCTGCATAATCTCTATTCCAAGTTGTTCAGGATAAGTTAAGAGGAAGAAGAAGCTCCAAAGTATATATAAAAATACACAAATGGCACCTGTTTTGCCTCCTGGTTTTAGGTTCCACCCTACCGACGAAGAACTCGTTGCTTATTACCTTAAAAGGAAGATCAATGGCCGAACGATTGAGTTGGAAATCATTCCAGAAGTTGATCTCTACAAGTGTGAACCATGGGACTTACCAGGTAAAATTAATCAATTACTTACATATGCTTACTCATCTTTTACACGTAACTTATTTTCATTATATATATCTCATGCATGAATATATATATATATGCATCTCCTACTACTTTTATTTTTCTGTGAGTAGTAGGGTTTTTCTTGGAGAGATCAAAAGTTGAAATTCACGATAAGAGAAGTTTATATGAACGATCTCAATTTTTATTTTTCTTACTGATAATAATAATGAGTTTGTAAAACTTAACATAAAACACTGATTCTTAAAAAAGTGGCACGCGCTTAGACGCGATTTGCTTGTGATATTTATTCAGTATGATCAAACACATACTTGCTTTTTTGGTCAAGTATATTTTTGTACTTTATCATAAAATATCTATTGTGATATATATATATATATATATATATATATATATATATATATATATATATATATATATATATATATATATATATGGTGGAAAGGACTGTACTTAAGAATTCCAAATGAGATGGTCCCTTCACCTTTAGGGTTCCTATTGTGATGGTCAAGATTTAGTAATGAGACAATAGTAGATTCCCAAGTCAAAAAGCGTATGCTAAAGAAAAGGATTTACGTTGTATTCTACATTGTATAATATACATTTATACACTACTCCCATGCAATATATACTTTTCTTCACGTTCTCTGATAATTTCTCCCATTGCGCTTTGCTTTATTCACCACCTTAAGATTTGACGTGATGAGGACCATGAATTGTGAGAAAAATATTAAAAATAATCAACTTGTACTAGAATTTATACCGGAAGTGCTTGTGAAGATGTTGAAAAATTAAGTTTTTAAATTACAGGGAAATCATTGTTACCGGGGAAGGATTTGGAATGGTATTTCTTTAGCCCTCGTGACAGAAAATACCCAAATGGATCAAGAACAAACCGTGCAACAAAATCTGGGTATTGGAAGGCAACAGGGAAGGATAGAAAGGTAAATTCGAAGGCTCGTTCTGTGGGTATGAAGAAAACCCTAGTTTACTATCGAGGAAGAGCACCCCATGGCTCTCGCACAAATTGGGTTATGCATGAGTATCGTCTTGATGAAACAGAATGCGAAACTGCTTCAGGCTTGCAGGTAATATATTATTCATCACATCTTCATTTTTTTCTTCTGCACAATCTTATTTCATTTTCACTTTTTGATTTGGTTTTGTTTTCCTTCATTCATTGATTTTTCTCTTTTGAATATGGGAAAATGTAATTTCAGGATGCATATGCTCTTTGCCGTGTGTTGAAGAAGACTGCAGTGATTCCTCAAAAAGTTGAGGGGCACTATGTTAATGTTCCCAATGTGAATCAGATTACGAGCGATCAATCATCAAGCATTGAACTATACTCAGAAGGAAGGGGCGAAGATTTAGTAGATAGCTCTAATTATTTTATGTCTGTGGATACTTGTTCACCCCACAATGTTGGAACTGAGACTCCTCTCACTATCAGTGGTGGAATGATAAGGGATCATGAAAAATGGTCACACTTTTCATCACAAGATCAAATATTTAGTCTTCCAACTTCTTCGTATCCTAATTTTGGAGCCATAGCATACCCTCCATCCAAGGTATGTTCTCTTAAAACTTTCTTTACAAATATGCTACAAGAAGTTGAACTTTAAATCTAATTCAACTCTATCAAACCAGTTTTTTAAATGAGATTTACATTTACATTTTTATGTTATAAAATTATCTTATCTCTAGTCGACATTAAACTTTCAATAATATCTGTATATAAGCATGAGCTGATTTATTATTTACAGGTGGATATAGCCCTAGAGTGTGCAAGGATGCAACACAGGTTTGTTATGCCCCCTTTGGAGGTGGATGATTTCCCTCAAGTTGGAATCTCAGAGCTGAAAATGGCACAAGCATCTAGTTCCATGCAAGGAAGCAGAACTGAAACAGATATCTTACAGGAAATTCTTTCGGTGGCTCAGGCCTCTCAGGAACTAATAAATCAATCCAGCTACTCACAGGAATGGGGTGGCAATGATTATTATGCTCCTCGTGATGATGATTTTAGCTTCATGGTTGGCACTAATTACAATCATTCAAATGAAATAATGAACTCAGTGAGGTATGCTGACAAAGCATGGGAAGATGCAAACACAAGGACAATAGAGATCGGAGATATGGATGAAGAATTTAAGGCGGAGAGGAAGGTAGAGAACTTAAGATGGGTCGGAATGTCAAAAGAAGATTTAGAAAAGGTATAGAATTGTACATATTACCCCATTAATTATTTTATTTCAATGATAAAACTATTTATTAAATTGACACAGATGGAAGAACAAAATATTGTCCCAATAGAGGAAATTTCAAGCTTCCAAACTATGATGAAAGAAAATGAGGTGCAAGGTATGATTGCTTTGTTAATGATTCAGTTTGTTTTTCTTTATAATTATGGTAAATGATGAGCACGTTGTTGCAAACATGTAATGTTTTAGTAATTGCTAAATGATTGATCAGAATCTGAGCAACACAGTGACATGGAACATAATAATGACTTCTCATTGGGTTTCATCAACGATGACGAAGACCCTACCGACAACTTCACAGAAGATGGTAACAAGGATGATGATTATTCAAGTTCTCCTAGTTTTGAGGTTGTTGAGGAAATAAAGGTTAATCGTGGAATGTTTGTTTCGACTCGTCAAGTGGCGGAGACATTCTTTCAGCAAACGGTTCCTTCAAAAACAGTGCAAGTTCAGCTTAATACAGTGATGGCATACAATCATTATGTGGAGAATGCAGAGGCAATGGTGTTGATAATGGAGGACCAAGGGTCTTTGAGGAAGGTTAAGGCCTATGTTATGGGGAAGCTAATAAAGCCATCGATGACAATAGCGAGTGCGATTGTGTTCGTCTTTGCACTTGTGTTGATGCACTGTGCTTTTGTAAAGGGAGAAGTGAAATTTTGGAATGAGACATGTTGCAGTAATCGTGGTACCATCACGAAGAAAACGAGTGAATCATCTCAGATAATGAAATGGAATGAGTCAAATGATGTTCGGTTTATTGGTATCAAAAGTGAGAAAGGTTTAAGTGCAGTGTTGAAGAAAATAGGCATTTTTCTCGCTGTATCCTTCGCTCTTTGTGCCATGTGGGTTAACCACACTTGATCTCCAAATATTCTTTTAATTTTGTCTCTAACTTAAAAGAAATTAGTTTGTGAACACTGATCTGTGTTTCTTCCGGTAAGTTAACATCGGAGGCTGATGTATACTATTTGGTTAAGACTTAATTGTATTCGATCTTAATTACAATTATGAATAGAATATTCACCTATAATTATTAAATATTTGAATTTTACCTCAGCTCATATGATATTGTTGATGCAAATTTTGTTTAATAAATTCTTATTATGAAATATTTAGAAAATATAATACAATATCAATGATACTTAATTTCAATTTCTATAAAATATTATCATCACTTTAAATTTAAAATTTTAAAATTTCTATAAAATATAATTCTTAAGTTGAATTTTAAGTCAAGATAATTAGTGTCGAAGAAAATAGAATAAAAAATAAAATAAGGAAATTAAAAAAAGATAAATAAAAAAATGGGTTAAAATATTCCGATGGTCCTCGTTTTGGTTTAAAAATCTCAAATTGGTCCTCGAATTTTAATTGATCTTAATTTCGTCCTCATTTTTGTAAATGTGTTTTAAATCAACCCAATCATTAACAGTGTCAAAATTATTAACGTTAACCTCATTTTAATTATCTGGCGTGGCTTTATTCATTATTTTGAGGACTGAAAAATTGGTACGTGGACCCTGATAATTAAAATAAGCATCGTCCTTGAAACCCTAAATTACTGAATTAGGGATTGGAATTGGGTGCTGAAGGATTGTGACTGCGAGGGCAACTCCCACTGCGTCAATGCCGTGAACGTCGACGAATGTGAGATTCAGCGTCGTCGAAGGTGATTCAGCGTCGTCGAAGGTGAGGTCGAACATTTCAGAGGTCGATTTTAGTGTCGTTGATCGTAGTCGTTCTTGAGTGCCACACCGGGAAGGTGAGTATGACTTCATCCTTTTCACCGCAATAGCAAACAGGTGTTAAATCGAACCTCCTCACCGCACCTCCATGAGAAGAAACGCTGGAATTTTTCATCTCCCAACCATTGCAAGTGCAAGACGAGCAAGAATGAGAAGGAGACATTACCAATCTTATCAAATCAGAACGTACGAGACAACTTCACCTCACCCTTTTCAAACCCTAAGCTTCAAATGTTATGAACATAAACTCTTTTTAAAAGAGAAACCAAGAACACATGTGCCAAAACAACCGAATGACACGTCAGAATACACAAAACAGCCACATCATCAGAAATAAACGTCGTTTGTCAATTGATAACGGAAAGGGTTGATTTAAAACGCATTTACAAAAATGAGGACGAAATTGAGATCAATTAAAATTCGAGGACCAATTTGAGATTTTTGAACCAAAACGAGGACCATCGGAGTATTTTAACCTAAAAAAATGTTTTTAATAAAAGAAGCATAGAAAAATATTACAAAAAGATATAAAAATATTTTAAATTAAGTACATATTGCGTTATTCTTAAAAGGAAAATGTCTTCACAATGGTAAACGTGCTTTTCTTTAAATATTCAATAAAATCAATTGTGAGTAGTGAACAATTTTCAAATCTTTTGAGCACCAATATTATTTAAAGAGTATAAACTCACCATAATTATTTTTAGCTAGAATAATATATATATATATATATATATATATATATATATATATATATTCACAACATGTTTCACAATTTAATTTACTCTCTATTATTTGTTGTTTTTATTGTTGTATTTTTCTTCTTTTGTAATGATCATCATTCTTTGGTGTGAGTAGTGATGTAGGTGTTGAGTGATAGAGTCCACAGTTTGAGTCATAGGATAACAATTTCCCTTTGTTATGTATTGATATGATCTACCTAGGAAGGAAAGAGTACAATTGTTTCGTTTCTAAATTAGAATCTTCTATAGGGACGACATAAATAAATTAGAAAAGAACTCAGAATAAGACAGGAATGAATGACACCACAATCTAGCAAATTGGTAAGTCAAGTGAAGATTAAACACAAGGTGTTAATCTTAGATAGGAACATGAGGCCTTAGACAAGAATAAAGAGAATCATCTATTTAATGAGATAAAATTCAATATATAACTAAAAGTGTCTACATCAATTTTTTGTACCTCCATATATAAACACATAAGTTTAAGAAAACTTATAAACCCTACCATAAGCCCTATAAGAAAGCTTGAGCCCAAAAACTTAAAAATATAAACTAATTTATAAAAAAAAAAAAAAACCAAAAGACCC
>Ga0214543_1002642_pt1 | contig 35174 bp, 20 predicted proteins | sample CNSS2metaG_FD_160094 | JGI IMG/M metagenome (GOLD analysis project Ga0214543, IMG submission 160094) | Root nodule microbial communities from cowpea collected in UCLA plant growth center, Los Angeles, California, USA - CNSS2 | ecosystem: Host-associated > Plants > Roots > Nodule | place: USA... | reverse complement strand
TTGATTTTAAATGATATAATATGTATATATATATATATATATATATATATATATATATATATATATATATATATATATATATATATATATATATATATATAAGGATTGATACATGAGATATGTGGTGAATTCTATTAATAATTGAGTAATGGTATGAATGTGTTGAATTATGATTTCTAATATGATTGGATAAGTGTGGTTAATGTTTTGGATTACTCTGTGCATTCGTGCATTCAAGAACTCTGCAAATTTTCTCGCACATTTGGTTGGCCTATGCTTCATGAAATCCTCCATAGTTATTGTGTGAGTAGGTGCAACTATGGCCCTGGGTGGCGCTGCAATAGGTTGCATTGCGTTCACCATTCGATGAATCGCTTGAGTAATGTCATCGGCTCCAACATTATTCATCCTCCTCTTGTTAGCCATAGTTTGTGTGCGCCACATATTTCAGCTGTTCAAATCACACAACTGAAGTTATAACTGTACAATCAAGATTAGAACAAAACACAACAAACAGTTACGCAAGCGTAACACGATAAGCTCACTCCCCACAGACCCCAAATATCATTTTGAAAACCTTTGCTCTGATACCAAATGTAATATTACGAATTTAAATAATAAAATGAAGAAATATTAAATACGAGTCAATTAATGAAACCTCATTTCCCAAAAACGTGGAAAATTTAAAACTTTATTATGTCATTAAAATACCTCAAATCCATAATTATAAAACTCCATTACAAAATCAAAGTTTAGTAATGCAAAGGACTACAATTTGTTCAAAACCATAATAAAATTTGATAAAAATCTCCTCCCAAGACTAGCCCCGCTCTGGCTCTATGCCTCACCAGATCCACTTGCAACATCATCTGCTCACGTGTACTACGTACACGATCATAACCAAACACAAGCAGATAGGGTGAGCTAACAATAAAATAACATATATATAAGTATATACATATATTCAACTACACCAAAGGAAATCCATCCTTTGATTCCATAATACGTGACCACTACCATGTCAATCGTGTTCTACGTCTTCTAGTGAGTATCTCAAGATGTCTTGCTGCCACACCTATCAACCACAACTGATAGAGCACGTGCGGGAAACCATGCTACGAATCATACACCGTAACACCAGGTGGAGTTCCCAATACAAATAATATTCATAACGTCCCAAGACTACCAAACTCGTCAGCTTAATACTGAGGAGGGCAATCTACTAGACCCAATTGGTACACGCCACAACGTGCACACTCACACCGACAACACTCGCCAACCCGAGCCACAACTCAAGAGTTCCTCGTGTTCATCCGCCATCCCGAGCCACAACTTAAGAGATGCTATTCCGAGCCACAACTCAAGGAATACCACGTGCTTAACCCCTATCTTGAGCCACAACTCAAGGGATATGTTTCGAGCCACAACTCAAGGAACAACAACAAGCTGACCTTTTAGATATCCTAGAATCCTTGTAGACCACACACATCAAAACAAGAAAAACACCTTTGCCTCACGATATCGCCTGACACAACACACTAGGTGCCAGGCGCATCAGGCTTCCAAACCACCTGGCAGGGGACGCATACTGCCAGGCGCAACTGCGCCTCTGATGCCCATGCCTGCAGTTATCGTCTAGCAGATCAACCATTACCGCCAGGTGCCACACCTCTTTGTTGCTCTCTGAAACTACAGCTTTCGCCTAGCGGTTCCAAACCTATCGCCAGGCGCTGCACCAGTAATGCATGGTTATTAGTTTGGCACACTTTTAACTAGATTCCACCACTTTAGTCCTGTAATCGCACACATCCAGGCCACTAACTCCTTTTATATATGTGTCTAATATAGATACATATACCCTTATACAATGTCCATCATGATTCACACTTACTACTACAATATCCTTCAATTTCTCCTAAGGATGCAACCCACTTGTCCTAACCACAAGACTATAGCACTCAGCCAACTCCAATGTTATTTCTGCTCCAATTATGAGTGTTTATCGTACCTTCACAGTAGCATAATTACCCCTTCAACTAAATTATTCCTAAAATCATGTACTTAGACATCCTTATCTACACAGCCTCAAGATATAAAAGGCTTCCCACAACTGATATGAACAATATTTCAACCACTCAGAATCACTATTAACACCAACCCAATCTTCATGTAGTTTGATTTCTCTCATAACTTTGGCCTTTCACTTTGTATAGCTCCATACCATTAAACTCAATATTCGTTTTATTACTCCCTATTACTACACTAATACCACTGTATGATAATTAATTCCACTCCTTCAAAGATCCAACCTTGCAAGCATAGCCAAAAGAAACACACAGAAACCCTCCCTCTGTACTGGTGCCTGGCGGCTCCTAGCCTACCGCTAGGCGATGCATCAATTATGGGAAACCTAGAACGTAGACATGCACTTGCGAGAATTCAACTTCCCCACATCATCCCAATCTCTCAAATTTTCCACCCAATGCGCTATTGTCATACACTTATGATTAATATCAAAACATCATACTTTCAATACACTAAATTAGTTCATGTTAGCTCACATAATTCCCTCTAAAACCCAAAAATCCCAATTGTTCAACCCTAGCACTCATACATAGTTAATTCCACTTAATTCTCTCTCTCACCATCATGAATTTTCCCAACTTAATAATCTCCTTTTCATGAATTCATAATCACAGTACCAATTATACTGACAAAAATGGCCCAGAACCCCGAAAACACCAAAACCGAGCCAACATAGCTCGCGTCACCTAGCGGTTCAATGACCACCGCCAGGCCCTTCATCAGAGAAACCTAGAATTGGGTAAACCACTAATTGTCGCCTGGCGGACAATCTCGTGCCGCCAGGCGGTTCCATCTCTAGAACCCATAATTAGCATAACAATGATGAGTCGCCTAGCGAGAATTCATTACCCGCCAGACGAATTCTGGAAAATTTCTAGAAACCTAACATTTTCGAGTCAATTCAAAGGGAAACATGCAAATTCACATAATACATCAATGCACATAATACAACAGCATAAAATTTCGGGTTCAGCTCCCCTAACCTGGTTTCGTTTGCTCAAATTGGATTAATGTTAAGGTTCTTGATGATCTCCAATGGCCTCCCCTTGACTTTCAAATCAATAACTCTTAATCTCTCTGCAACTCAGCTCTAGTACTCTGAAACTTTGCAGCCCAAAAACCTCACAATAATTACCATCCAATAATTACCCCATTTACTCCCAAAACGAAAATTAATTAGCAATGTGCTTCATTGCTATTCAATGACCATAATTTAGTGGTTTTGCAGCCCTCATTTCTGCCCATCTAAGGTGGCTAGGGTTTCTCTGCCCTTTCACCTTCACGCCAAAAGGAATTTTGGCAAAAATAAAGTTTATTTTGGATTCATCAAGGTTCAAACCCATAACCATGCCAAAGTCAACTCAATACACAACCATAAACCAATTCATGTTTCGCGATAATTCTTAAAACTCTAAGTTTCTATTATCCCGCTTCATGATTAAACATATTATTAAAATAATAATAAATCAAATAACACATAAATGACATACATAGGACTCAAACCCAAGTCCTCTCAACACAACCAAGTACTCTCAACCACTTGAGCTAAAACTTTTCCATGTCATACATGTCAGAATTAAATGCCATAAAGGCTCCCACTACTTGCATTTATTAATTAATTAATTTTTATGGGTCTTGTAATGTGAACGAGGCGCCAAGCGGTTCCAGGTGTTGAATTGGACTGCGTTGAGGATTCTACACGGCTTTGGATGAAGGTCTTGAAGCGTGCTTTGTTGGGGGCCCAGTTACGAGTATAACTTGTATTAGGGTAACACGTGGCCACTCGAGGTTGTAGCCTGGTGGTTTTGGAAGTCCAGTGGAGTGTGCGAGATCGTGACTCGTACGGATGGGTTCTGGAAGATTGCCCTCCTTAGTGATATCCGATGAATTTGGTAGTCTTGGAACAAATACGGACTGCGGTTCGTATTAGGGAACTCCACTTTGTGTTGCGTATTTTGGCCGTGACAAGATTATTACTAGTGTGGACTATATGTGGTAGTTTGTAGTCAGAAAGGCGAGTAGACACCTCATGGCAGCAAAGATCGATCAATGCAATCATCAAATGGTGTAGAATCAAGAGTTCTCCAGGGGAAGATTTGAATGTTGGGTTTGACGGGTGGGGTGTCATTAGAGTTATGGGTTTTAAATTATTAAGTTATCGTGTATGGTATTTCTTTTTATTTGAGCTCACCCTATTTGTGTATGTTTGGCGATGATCATGTAACTCGTTACATGGGAGCAAATGTTGATGCAGGTGAGCACGTGAATACTTAGAGTCATAGTGGGGCCAACATGGGAATTTTTACATGGAAATATTTTATGAATTATTTTTGTAATCAGTACTATGAACCGTTTTATATTTGTAATAGTTGAACGTATTTCTGAATTTTATCTTTTGGCGCTTATATATTAAAGTTTTAATTTTTCCCGCGTTTTTGGAAAAGTACTTCATTAATAAATGTAGTTTATTAATATTTCTATTATTTTAATCTTAAATAAGCAATATCCAGCTAGGATGTTACAGTTACACGGGAGCAGATGATATTGCAGGTAGTACTGGTGAGGCATAGAGCCAAAAAGGGACTATATTTGGGAAAGCTTTTATGGAGTTTTATTTGAGGGTTTTCTTTTATGTTTTTTTAAACAATATTTCGATTGGTTTATGAACTTGTAATGATTAATGAAAATTACAAATTTTAATTATACGAGTTTAGTAAATGTTTAATTTTCCCACGTTTTGGGGGAAGACAATTGAGGTTAATGCGATCTTATTATTTTTTCTATATTATTTCATTAAAATTAGTAATATTCGACCGAGATGTTACAGTTGGTGGTGAAGGTTCTATCGTGGGAGCTTAAGACTTAAGGTGAGTTTGTTATTTTAGTAAATTTGAAACTTATAGAAATGTTGGTCTTTGTCATGTATAAATTTTGCATGCCTTGTAAATTTAGTTTGTCTTTGTTGCCTTTGTAAATTCTAATTTTGTTATCCTCTATAAATTTTTAACTAAGTAATAACTTGGATGTCAAAGTTATTGTAAAATTTTTACTATTCAAGTTTCATTTCTCCTATGAAACAACAAAACTGAGAATTTTTTAACCGTGAACAATTATTTTTCTTAAACTTTAATGCCATAATTTTTGGTACATGTGAACTTTGAATTTCAGACAGTACATAATTCACATTGCCTATCGGTTTTGCAATCAGTAGATCCTAAATCCTAAGCTTTGTATAGATATGGCCGACTTTATAGTGTCCTTGGGTTTTGAGTCATAGTTTGTTTGGATGCTAAGACGACGCTATAGAATTCGTTTTTGTTGGGAATAATCCAAGTGTGAATCAAAGTCTCACATCGGGTAGAAAAGATAAAGTTATACACTACAAAAGAGTAAAGATCCATAACCCCATTGCATTAAGGTTTTAGGTTAAAAGTGGTATCAAATGACTTCTATGTGTAAGACCAATGTCATATATATATATATATATATAGAACCATACTCTCTCAATGACTATAACCATATATGAAAAATATATAAACCCAACAGTGGTACCAGAGCCGATAGTTCAGAGTGACTGACCACATAACCATAACAAAAAGGATCACCAAGGTGATTGACAACATAACCATAACCAAAAAGGGGTCACCATACACTTAAGGGGAAATATACCATATGAAAAAGATAAAAAAGGGGGGGACTCACCCTCAACACTTAAGGGGAAATATACCATATGAAAAAGATAAAAAAAGGGGGGGACTCACCCTTGAGGGATATACCATATGAAAAAGAAAAAAAAAAGGGGAACTCACCCTTGAGGGGAGATTGTTGGGAATAATCCAAGTGTGAGTCAAAGTCCCACATTGAGTTGAAAAAATACAAAATTAAACACTATATAAGAGTAAAGACCCATAACCTCATTATCTTAAAGTTTTGAGTTAAAAGTGGTGTCAAATAACTTTTGTGTGTAAGACTTATGCCATATACATATAAGCTCAATCTCTCACTACAACCCCATATGAAATATATATAAATCCAAGACTCACTTGTATTTCCATCGTCTGCTACCGTAAATATGTAAAAACAAAGGCTCCAAACAACCAAACTTTAACCTTTCTTTTCTCTCAAATCCACTAAAAAACAAACACAAGCTAAAGAAAGGATTGAGTCCAGTATCATTTAACAAGAGCATTTACGTACATTTATTTCAATTTAGTTTCTTTCATTGATAAAAACATATTATTAATATTCTCATGGGTTATATATATATATATATAATTTTATTTATTTCTATAATTAAAGTATTAAAATAATAAAAATATTGTACAAGAATATAACGTTACATGCAGAGAAAAAACACTAATAGATTTTTTTAAGGAAACTGAGTACTAACCAATGTCATTAGGATATTTTTACAAAAGATTAATATAACATATTTTTAAACATTAAAAACATAAAAAATATATAATATTTTTTAATTATTAATATATTTAAAAGAATATTTGCTGCTTTTTAATCTACCCCAAGCCAAGTGGTTGAAGGAACAGAGGCTAGGATGGAATCTGGGCCATTCAGTGTTTTTACTGCAACTCACTATCTTTGACTGATGAGATCTTTGTCTATGTCAGAACCTTATGCATCATACCGATTTAGCATTTACATCAAGAATAAGAACAAACCTGAGTTATAGATATATATCACTTAATCTTGTTCATTTCATTGTATTGAACTGATTTTGATTTATATAATTAATAGTGGAGATTTTTTATTAATATATATTTGTGTGTGTGATAAATTTTCATCTAAGTAGGGGAGAAAATGAGGAAAATAGAATAAGTTCTTTTATAAATTAACATCAATTTATGAATAAGCTAATTGATAGAAATTATCTTATATATTTCCTTTAGTTTTATTCTATATAGTGGAAAAAACTATTTTAACATACAGATAAAATACCATTATTATTTTCTTTTAGTTTTTCTCTTCTAAAAGTATTATGTCTTCACTGTGATTTTTTTTTTCATGTTTAAAAAATATATATCTGAATAAATATTTGACATACTTATACAATAAGATCCCAATATATGTGAATAGTGTATGTTTAAATTTGTAACACCAAACTAAAAAACTTGAATACAATTTAATATGTGTTATCTGAATATCAAAATTTGGTCTTGATGTCTGAACTACTTCAGACGGATGGATGATCATCTTTAAAATCACTTTTACATTCTTTCAATTGAGAGCTAAGGAAGCAATATACGATTTCTCTCGATTTCGAGTCACTTAAGATACATCTACTTATAGTTTTATTACGATTTTGTTCATAAAACACAAATATAAAAGATATATTTAAATTGCTCTTAAAATCTCTTCAAGGGTATGATATTAACACTAATTTTTTTTTAATAAACACATAATAATTATTAAACTCCAAATATGTCTTTAGATATTTCCACATTAATGAAGTTGTTTAAATAAAATTAATGAAATTAAAGTTTTTGTATATTTTTTTATTATTCTAAAAAAATATCATATTACTTATTTCACTAAATTAACTATTTATATATTTTAAGATTTAGGTGAAATTGAACTAGGGACAATGAATAACTTTTTTGGAAGGCCACAAAGAATAGAATGTGCTACTGCTAAAAGACAGTGGGGACTAGAATGTGTAAATGGAAATTCCTTTCTTTTTTCAGTTCATAATCTATTAGAAAGTGAGCATATGAATATGATAGTAGCATCAGAGTAGTAGCTTCAAGCACACTTCAAAAATTGTGTTCCAACTTCATAGCCTTGTTCTTATACATAATCATGAAATTTTGAGTAAGATCTAAGTAAATATTATTATTTTTCTTTATATCATTTTCTAGGGAAAGGAAGAAGGTGAGATTCAATATGTGTCTAACGTGATTTTGATATGAAATTGCTGTATTCATTACAGCATAATATTATTATTTTGATGCTTTCCACAATTGCAGTGTGAAGTTCTTTAGCACAGATTACCGCAATGCATTTGTAATGTAGTTGTAATTAGGGATGACAATGGGGCGGGGCGGGGCGGGACGAGGACGAGTTTTGCTATCTCATATCCATCTCTGTAAAAGAAATTTATCCCCATCCCCATCCCATCCCCAATGGGTATCAAACTTTTGTCTCATCTTCATCCTTACCGGGTAACGGGTATAATCTTGTACCCATACCCGTACCCGTGTTCTAACTACTTCAATATTAATTTTTATAAAAGAAAAAAAAATTACAGTAAAGAAAAAATAATATTATCAAATATTCAATATTAAAACGATGATTGTTTCTTCCATATCAAATACTTTGTAATAAATTAAAATTGTTTATTTTTTAGATTAGAATACCAAATAAAATTTCATGAGAATCAAAACATTTATTAAATTTGCAAATTACAAATATTAATGAAACTTAGTTGATAAAATTAAAAAATATTTTAAAAAAATATAAAAGGAAAACAAATATTCAAATTAAAATATATTTTAAATGTTTGTTTACTTCAATTTTTTAAATTCTAATGAATCTCTTTTTTATACACTAATAAAAGTTATAATACATCACTTGATCGAAATGACACAAAGAACAAATAATAAACATAATAATAAAATTTTGACATAGATTTTGTATCTTTTGAACTCCAATATATGTTGGATGGTGACAAAAAAAAATTCATAGCAATAAAATTAAATTTTTATATTGTAGTAAATAAAAGTTATTTATACAATTAAAGTGAAAAACTTACAGTATGATTAATAATGAGTTAGAAAATAAAAAAATAATTAGATAGAATATATCGAAATATTATTCTGCATGATGAAAATAAACAATAAATAAAAATATTTAAAAATTAGCAAATGTGTGTAACGTCCCAATTAAATAGATAAAACCCATTTAATAAAAACGCCACATATATAATATCCAGAGGGTACGAAGATTTGGGATATGAAATACTCCGTACCCTAACATATCCATAAACATAAAAGAGGCCCCACACGACCCAAAACATAAAATACTAGCGAACTAATAACAATAAGTCTGGTACAAACAAGAAAGCATAGCAAATAAATTCTTCAGTGATGGGCCCCAGAGTGGGCCCAATACTCGTCTAGTCCATCAAGCTGTAGCATTCCTATCATCATTACCACTGCTTGGGGTTCTCCCATCTGCTCACATCAATAAAATCGATGATCATCGCAATAGTAGAAGAACCACATACAAGACAACCAAACACGCAAACATGCAATCTCAAAATCAAACATGAATAACAGACATTCACACATGGATTACCAACATCATTTAAGACTCCCAAGACTTGACTATCCGGATACGCATAATGAGGCACCACCACGTGGCAGTGGAATTATGTCCTAGCAGTGAGGCGTCACCGCGAGGCCTTCGCGAAATTATACCCTTACAAGAGGCACCACCATGTGGCCTTCGTGGAATTACGTCCTGGCCTTGAGGCACCACCACGATACTCGCATGAAATTACGTCCTTATGTTGAGGCACCACCATGAACTCTCACCACGAGGTTCATGGAATTAAGTCCAATAGGCGAGGCACCACTAGGGACTCTCATTAGGAGGGTCCATGGGATTACGTCCAATAGATGAGGCCCCATCATGAGCTCTCACTACGAGAGTCATGGAATTACGCCCTACTCACACATTGTACATGTTTCACCAACCAATCAGAGTTCCCATAATGCTAACATCATGTATAACAATCCCATCATGCAACTCATGCTTTCCAATTCATACAACATAAAGCAACATACCATTCCCACCACAACCTCATATATCAACCATGGCATCATCCCTCAACCCTCATAGTAAAGCATTTAGATCAGATAAGCAATCACACATCAGTGCACCATTCAACAATAGTACCAAAACTTACCCCCCAGTCTCGCTCAGGCTAACAGGTCCCGCTCAGGCGAGGGAGGTCCTCTCGCTCAAGCGAGCCCTGTCTCGCCTAGGCGAGACTCGAGTAGGGGAGCAGCGGACTTTGCAAGGTCTCGCTCAGGCGAGTCCCTTCTCGCTAAGGCGAGACCACTCCTCGCTCAAAAATAAAAACTCGTCGTCTAAGCGACAGTTCGAGCAGCAGGTCCTGGGCGAGCCTCTGCTAATCTCGCCTAGGCGAGGCAAGCTCGCTTGGGTAAGAAAACCAGTGCTCGCCATTGTTCTCTCGTGCAAAACACAGAAACCACATCGAAACCACATTTTTACCAATATCAAACAATTAAATCACGAGCACACCTCAAGAATATAACTTAAACTCAGAAAACATGAGAAAAACATAAGTAAATCGTAAACCCTAGCTTCCCTTACCTGGGAATGAGCTAGCGGGAAGTTCCGACACGTACACAGAGAGCACCACAGTCCTAAAAGTAGGCCAAGGGGCTGAAAACGAAGGGGAGCATAATAGGAACGAAATTACTACAAAGTCCCTACTGTGATCATCAAAAGAAAAGGATGCCTAGAGAATGAGAAGCATGAGCTTGAGATTAACTTACATGGAGTAGAGCTGAGCTTAGAGCTGTCTTGCCAAAGAGCTGGGATCAAACCCTAGAAGAGCTTCCTGTTGCGAAAAAAAAAAGAGTTTGACGGTTGCGAAATCTGTAGAGTAAGAGGAATGGAAGGATGAGGGCAGACTTAGGGTCTCCTTTTCCCCTTTGGGCCAGCCCTTAGGCCCAATAGTTTGGGGCAACCTTTAAAATAAAAGGTAAGAAATAAAGTGGGCCTTACAATGTGTGTCTTAGAAATAATTTGAGAAACTATTGAAAGAAATCGCACAAAGGAAATCAAATATATAATTAAGGGTATGATAAGATGAAAAATACCCTAAAGATCTAAGAAAAATTTTCCAATATCATCATATATACTCAATGGTTGAAAAATAACAAAAATTATTTTAACGAAACAAAAGAGTTCTTCAAATTAAACAAAAATTAATAATAATAAGTAAATAATGGTTTTTATATTACCTTAAATTGAGAGTATAAACATTGTCATGTGAAAGGAAAATATATAATAAATAAAAATATTAAAAATAATATAAATATTCAAATGTGAGGCATAAATTTTTTTTTAATTAACATACATCATTTTAACATAATTACATAAAGGTTATAATAAGATAAAAAATATATTAGAGATACGAATGAGTTTCATGACAAACCAAATAATTAGAAGAAATAAAAAATAGAAAGTATATATATATATATATAGGGTTAATTAATTGTGAATATTTTAATAATTTAAACGGAGACGGAGATATGGTGGGGACGAGTATTATGGTGGAAATATGTACATCCCCATACCCAATTGAAAAAGTCGGGGATTGCCCATACCCATTCCCATACTCAGTCAATGCAGAGATTCTCCGTCAAAACGGGAACGGGTTCGGGCAATACCCATGGGACGGATTTATTTGTCATCTCTAGTTGTAATAAATATTTGATATGGTTATATTTTACATTTTTACTTGAAAAGAATAAATATTTTAATTGTAATATTCCACCTTAGCTCTTAGCTTCTGATTAAGTGTATGTAAAATCATAATGCATCGATCAAAAAATATATGATGCACGGGTCTTGATAAAAATTTTGAAAGAATAAAAATAATATAATTAAAATTTATATATTTAATTATTGTCACCAATATAATAAAAATATATATAATATAGTATTAAAATCTCTTTGTATGTTTTTCTTAGAAAAAAATGACAGTTTTGAAATTATATTTGATATAAAATCCATTATAATAAAATTTTCTAATTTCATCTTTTTCACTCATTGATACTTTCACATTTGAAAACATTTTTCTGGTATAAGTTTCAAAGAATTAATATGAAACTCCCACCTATTATTCTTTGAATCTTAAAAAATTGTTCATCTAATTCAACAATTTAATCCTTATTATCATGGTTGAAGATATGTCAAGAAGTAAATCTATCTTATTTTAATCTTCATGGATATATTCTTTTATCACTCTACCAAAAAGTTTAAGACTAAAAATAATTTATTAAAATTTAATTCAAAATTGATAGACATAATTACCAAAAGAAATATATATATATATATATATATATATGTATATATATATATGTATATATATATATGTATATATATATATATATATATATATATATATATATATATATATATATATATATATATATGTGTATATATATATATATATATATATATATATATATATATAAAAAAAAATATATATATATATATATATATATATATATATATATATATATATATATATATATATATATATATATATATATATGTATATATATATGTATATATATATATATATATATGATAATTAAGTCAGAACTACAAAATAATTATGAAAAAAATACATAGTATATAACTTTTCTTTTTATATTTATAAAACAATAAAGATGCACAAAACTTATGAGACAAAAACAATATTAACTATTAAACCAATATTTCAAGATCAAGAGATAAAATATTTTATTATCATAAAAAATGGGAAAGAATAATGAAAAATGAGAACAAAAAAAATGAATTTGCGTGTAATTTCTTTTTTTAGAAAAACAAAAAACAAAAGAAAACATGCAAGAGTATAAGATAAATAGAATATGTTAGAAACTTAAAAGATAATGAAAGATAATATAAAAAATATCTTAATAATTTTTTTATTCTTTATTATATTTAATTTTATAATTTATTATTTATTAACATTAAATATTATACTTTATAAAAAAAATAAAAATCTTCCTAATTTAATTTCCATTAATATAATATATATTATATATTTTTTTAAAAAAATTAAAATTTTTGGGATATATTTTTAAAAAGATTTAAAATTTTTGGGGTGGTGCAATTTGAAATCATTCATCTCTCTTAATATTACTTTTTGAGCAATATAAATTCCTAAATCGGGTAAATGACCCTCTATTTCTTAACAACAAAAACAATGAATTAAATACATAAAAATGATTCCCGAGACTCAGTGTAATATACAAAAACTCAATCAATGAACAATTGTTCAGATTTCAGAGTTATTAATCGACTCTTATAGTGATATAAAATTATTGTACGTATAAGTGTAATATACAAAAACTCAATCAATGAACAATTGTTCAGATTTCAGAGTTATTAATCAACTCTTATAGTGATATAAAATTATTGGACATATAAGAATAAGTTTCTTAATGAACAACACATCATCTCTTATTTTTGACTTTTGCATATAATGAAAATTTGCAAACTAAGAAAATAGATTATAACAAAAAACAAACCCAATTAACTCAATTTACCATAAGCTATCAGGGTCTTCGTCTATAATAATAACATAATCCAAAAACTATAAAAATAAGGAAAAACCTAGCAAATAAAACAAACCTCAAATGAAGAAAAAAAATCAAATGTGTTAAGCCAAAGCACTTACCTATAGACATCCAAAAACAACACAACTCCTTTTCTCTAATTTTTTCCTAATAAAGAAAAAGTTTGTGGTAGAAAAGTTGCATTTGAACACAAACCAAAGACCTCATTTCGTAATTTCTGCTCCATCATATGTTTCTCAAATTACAAGAAAGGAAAGAAAGGAGTTCAATTTGAGAAAGGAAAGAAAGAAATTGGAATTGAGAAATGGTGCTTTTTGAAAGACCAGAAAAACTACCATAGATAGGGATAGTTAGAGAAAGTTGTGATTCTAATTATTAGAATCAATACCAGAGATATTAGGTCAATAATATTATTTCAATATCCGTGATATTTTTTCTGTGTATTATTTCTCATGTGTGCAGCCATCATTATCAATTATTACCTATATTATTTATTGTATTCAATGATGACTTTATTATAGAGATTATAATTGTAATGTATTGTGTTTATATAAACACAACATCAGCAATACGAATTCATAGAAATGCACGATAATATTCCTCCATTTTATATTTCTTGGTATCAGAGCTCTTAAGCTTGAAGGCTCTCGATCCAATCATGTCTTTCGTAGCTAACACAAATCACAAAAACAACCTACCCACAACTGTTTATGTTAGGTTGGACAAAGATAATTATCTCCTATGGAAGTAACTAGTTCTTCCATTAATAAGAGGTTGCAAACTTGATGGCTACATACTAGGAATAAAAGAATACCCAGAACCATCTGTCACTGCAAGTGACAAAACTCAGAAAACCAATCCTAACTATGAAGAGTGGATTGCACAAGATCAAGCTCTCCTAGGGTGGCTAAGAAATTCAATGTCCATTGATATTGCAACACAGTTGCTGCATTGTGAAATCTCCAAGGAACTTTGGGATGAAACCCAAAGCCTAGTAGGTGCACACACAAAAGCAAGGACAATCTACCTCAAGTCAGAATTTCACAACACTCTCAAAGGAGAAATGAAGATGGATCACTATCTTCTCAAAATGAAGAACTTTGCTGATAAATTAAACTTGGCAGGATCACCAATCTCCAACTCAGATTTGATGATTCAAATGCTGAATGGACTGGATGTTGATTACAATCCAGTGGTGGTCAAATTATCTTATTAAACCAACCTTAGTTGGGTTGATCTATAAGCCCAACTATTGGCTTTTGAAAGCATAATAGAACAGTTGAACAATTTCAATAATCTTTCAATGAATACTTCAACAAACCTTGCAACCAAAACTGATTTTAGAAGCAACAAACCAGGGACATAGGGTAATTGGAGAGGCTCCAACTTTAGAGGAGGTAGAGAAAGAGGTAGATCTAAACCAATGTGTCTGGTATGTAATAAGATCAGACACATAGCAGTGAATTGCTTATATCGTTATGATAAGTCATACACAGGTTCAAATCATAATGCTAAAAATAACAAGAGAGAAAATCACAATGCTTTCATAGTCTCCCCTACCACAATCAAGGCTATGAATTGTACTTTGATAGTGGAGCTAGCAATCATGTGACCCATCAAAATGCGAAACTTTAAGATGTCAATGAAAACAATGGTACGACTTCTTCTCTCTTAGTTGGAAATGGTGAAAGATTGAAAATATTGGCCTCGGGTACAACCAAAATTAATAACCTTAACTTGCATAATGTTCTATATGTTCCATAAAATACAAAAAATTTGTTGAGTGTATATAAGCTAACTGCCGACAATAATGCCCTTGTTGAATTTGATGCAAACTACTGTTATGTGAAGGACAAATTGGCAGGGAAAATACTAGTAAGAGGGAAACTTAGAGATGGATTATACCAACTTTCAAGTGTCAACTCTCAACTCAATAAAGATCCATGTACCTACATGTCGCTAAAGGAGAATTGGAATAGAAAGCTTGGACACCCCAACAATAAAGTCTTAAAAAAGGTGCTGAAGAATTGCAATGTTAAGACATCATCACGTGATCAATTTTCATTTTGTGAAGCTTGTCAATTTGGAAAACTTCACTTGTTACCATTTAAATCTTATTCCTTTCATGCTAAGGAACCTTTAGGATTGATTCACAATGATGTATGGGGACCTGCCCCAATTTTATCTCCCTCTAATTTTAAGTACTATGTTCTTTTATTGATGATTACAACAAATTCACTTGGATTTTTCCTTTAAAAGAAAAATTAGAAACAATACATGCTTTCACTCAATTCAAAAGCCTGGTTGAAAACCAATTTAACAAGAAGATAAAAGCTCTTCAATATGACAGTGAAGGTGACTTTAAACCTGTACAGAAAATAGCCATTGAATCGGGAATTCAATTTAGAATGTCTTGCCTATATGCCTCTCAGCAAAATGGTACAACTGAAAGGAAACACAGACATGTGACTGAACTAGCGCTCACACTTTTGGCACATGCTGAAATGCATTTACACTACTAGTGGGAAGCTTTCTCTACCTCAGTTTATCTCATCAACAAATTGCCTTCATTAGTTAACCCAAATGAAAGTCTTTTTTCATTATTATTTGGAAAGAAACCTGATTATGATGTTCTAAAGTTATTTGGTTGTGCCTACTATCCTTGCCTTAAATCATACAATCAACACAAACTTCAATTCCACACTACACAGTGTGTATTATTGGGATACATCAAATCTCACAAAAGTTATAAGTGCCTAAACTCTCATGGTAGAATTTTCATCTCAAGATATGAGGTCTTCAATGAGAATCACTTTCCTTTCCATGATGGCTTTCTTGACACAAGAAATTCATTAAAAACACTTACTGGAACAATCCATATTGTTCTTCCTTCTTGTCCTGTAGGTACCATTACAAGCCACACAGTTGAATCAACTCACAAGGAGGTGAATCATCAAGAAGGTGACTTAGTTTCCAATGAAGAGCAACCAACTCTTAGTGACTTAGCTATCAATGATGATCAGTCAACGCTCAATGATATCTCTATTCATGCAAATGAGGCAACCTCACATGTAAATGATACACTAGAAAACACACCAAAAGAAAATAACCAACAGACTCAGCAGGACAACACGCACTAGATCAAACCAGAAGCAAGACAGGGATCTACAAGCCAAAACTTCCCTATATAGGGCTGTCAAAAATAGACACAGATGACAAGGAATCAAAAAATGTAAATGAAGCTCTAGTCAGTCCAAAATGGAAAGTATCCATGGATGCATAATTTAAAGCTATAGCAGCTAATCATACTTGGACTTTGGTACCATTTCAGGGGCAAAATAACATCATAGACTCCAAGTGGGTCTTTAAAACTAAATACAAGGCAGATGGCTCAATAGAATGAAGGAGAGCAAGATTGGTTGCCAAAGGTTTTCAACAAACTACGGGTCTTGACTATGATGAAACCTTCAGTCCAGTGGTCAAGTCCAACACGATAAGAATTGTCATATCCGTTACAGTACATTTAAATTGGGGGGTTAGGCAATTAGACATAAATAATGCATTCTTGAATGGCAATCTCAAAGATAATGTGTTCATGCATCAACCTGAAGGATATACAGATTCAACCAAGCTTGGCCACATATGATAATTAAACAAGGCAATTTACGGACTGAAGCAAGCCTCAAGGGCTTGGTATGACAAGTTGAAAGACACTTTATTGAGATGAGGCTTTCAAAACACCAAGAGTGATTTGTCATTGTTTGTTCTTAGGGAAAATGACCATATCATACTCCTTCTCATATATGTTGATGACATAATAATTACAGAGAGCAATAATAAGTCTTTAGAGACTTTCATTACTCAATTAAACATTGCTTTCTCTCTCAAAGACCTTGGCCTTCTACAGTACTTCTTGGGAATTGAAGTACACAAAGATGCTGGTGGAATGTACCTTAAACAAAGTACATTAGAGATCTACTCAAGAAGTTTAATATGGAAAAAAAGTTCATCTTGGCCCACACCAATGGTAACAGGGAAACAATTGACAGGCTATAGGTGCATTACAATATTTGACCAACACTCGACCAGACATAACATTTTCTATCAAGAAACTCAGCCAATATATGAGTTCCCCAACCATGGATCATTAGCAATGAATAAAAAGAATCTTTAGATATCTCCATGGCACAACAAATTTTTGTCTTCATATCAAACCCTCAACTGATCTTGATATAGTTGGATTCTCTGATGCAGATTGGGCCATTAGCATAGATGATAGGAAATCCATAGCAGGGTAGTATGTTTTCCTTGGAGAGACATTAATCTCATGGGCCTCAAGAAAACAAAAAGTGGTGTCATGGTCAAGTACTGAGTCAGAATACAGAGCTTTAGCTGACCTAACACCAGATGTAACTTGGATCAGATCACTTATAGATGAGCTGAAATTTCCCATGCTTAGAAAGTCGGTTTTGTGGTGTGATAACTTAAGTGCTAAGGCACGGGCATCCAATCTAGTGATGCATGCTCAGTCTAAACATATTGAGATAGATTTTCACTACATTCATGATCAAGTGCTTTAGAATCAAGTCACAATAGCCTATGTTCCTACAACAGATCAAATTGCATATTGTTTAACCAAACCTCTCACACACACAAGGTTCAACATTTTGAGAGACAAACTTGGGATGATTGAGTCACCTAAGTTTGAGAGAGGGAGTTAGAGAAAGTTGTGATTCTAATTATTAGAATCAATACCAGAAATATTATGTCAATAATATTATTTCAATATCCCTGATATTTTGTTTGTGTATTATTTCTCTGTGTGCAGCGATCATTATCAATTATTTCCTATATTATTTATTGTATTCAGTGATGACTTTATTATAGAGATTATGATTGTATTTTATTGTGTTTATATAAACACAACATCTACAATACGAATGTATAGAAATGCACGACAATATTCCTCCATTTTATCTTTTTGGTGTCACTAAAATAAACATGGATATTAAGGATATTCGACATTTAAGATTAAAAAAAAATCCCTAAGATTCAATGTATGTGTCAGCACATGAGAATAGGTTAATTTCTTAGTATATTGTTTTCTTTAGTTTATAATTGATAAATCCTACCTAATTTATAAATGTACACTGTCTTAGATAATCTAAAAGGGTATTTGTAAGCCTCTTAACACATTGGACACTGTGTAATGAAATCTTAGGTTGATATCTTAAGTGATGGGAAAAATAACAACACAATCAAAATACTAGAGAATGTAGAAGATATAATTCCCCAAACTTGCAAGAATCTATAAGGAACAAATACCAATGAACAACAACAATATATCACAACACCAAGATTTTTAATGTGGAAATCCCCTTAAAGCAAGGGTAAAAATCACGAGTCGTCCATACCAAAAGAAATAGTTCCCTTATGATCAACAAAGGGTAAAAAAGAGTCTTAATCAATTGCGCAAAATAGTGCTAAAACTTAGCCAACCTCTGACTCTTCTTTTTTTTTTCTGTCTCTCTCTTACTTTTTCAGCCCTTTTCCATTAGGTTAAGTGAGACATCAAGTGAGCTTCTAAACTTTTGGCATTTCCTCCACATGGGAAGGGAGCCCAATACCCAACAAATCTCTGCCTCACAACTATGTGGAGATAACTGCCAAACCGACGATGTCACAACAAACTTCAAACTCCCCTCTTGGCAATGCTTTACTTATCATATCAGTACCATTGTCATTTGTATGAACTTTTTCCAACTCGAAAAACTTATCATTCAAAACATCATGTATCCAATGATACCTTACGTCAATATGTTTGGATCTAGAATGGAAAGTTGGACTCTTACCAAGATGGATAACACGCTGACTCAACAAAGAATGGATAGTTATGCTACACAAAAACCAAGCTATTGCAAGAATTTCTTTAGTCGTATCAACTCCTTGCATGCTTTAGTAATGGCAATGAACTCCGCCCTCTATAATAGACAAGCTACACACTTCTGTAGTCTTGATTGCCAAGCTACAAATCCCCCTACAAACTTAATCAAATAGTTTGAGGTGGACTTCTTGGAATCAATGTCTCTAGTCATATCTAAAGATGAGTAGCCCACCAAATTAGGCTTATCACCTCTAAAACAGAACTTCATGTTAACAGTACCATGAAGATATCTCAAAATCCATTTATCAACATTCCATGCTCTCTATCTGGGTTTGAAAAATAATTTGACTGAATGTACCAACAACATGTGCAATATATGGTCTAATGCACACCATTGCATACATCAAACTACCAATGACAAATGCATAAGGAACTATGCTCATACATTAAGTGACTTAAGGACTCTATTTTATACTCAGTTTAAATTGTGTAGTAAGAGGAGTGCTCACATCCTTAACATTTTCCATCTAGAATCTCTACAACACCCTTTTAATAGAATGTTCCAGTGATAGTCAAAGCTTCTTTTCTTTTCCATCTAGAATGATTCTTATACCAAGAATCTGTTTAGCATCTCCTATGTCTTTCATGGAAAACGACTCGCCCAATTGCTTTTTCAGTCTGTTAATTCTAGAAAGATCTTTCCTAACAATAAGCATTTCATTAACACACATAAGTAGTCTTCTTGTAGCCTAGCTCATACATAAAAGATTCAAACTTCTTATACCATTGCCTCAAAGCTTACTTTAGACTGTATAGACTCTTTCTTAGCCTACACAGATAGTCTTCCTTTCCTTTAATCTGAAAGGCTTCAGGTTGCTTCTTTTAGAGCTCTTTCTCCAAATCACCATGAAGGAAAGTTGTGCTCACATTGATCCGCTCAATCTCCAAATCAAAAGTAGTAGTTAAACTTAGCACAATTATGATGAATGACATTAAATCTCATTGAAATCAATACCTTTTTTTGTTTGAAACCTTTCACCACTAATTTGGCCTTGTACCTTGGAAGTGTAGAATTAACATCTTCTTTCACTCTGAAAACCCACTTGGTTTCCAAAACCCTTTTACATTGCATCTAGCCATTGTTGTTTTTCTTCACTCTCCAAAGCCTCTTCAAAACACTCAAGTTCTCCACCACTAGTCAATTTTATATACTCATTAGAAGAATACCTTGTAGAAGGTTGTCTCTTTTTGAAAGACCTCTTGAGTTGGACTTGAGGTGATTCAGGTGCATCATCAATATTTTCATCATGTGACAAATAATGCTCCTCTTGGTCATCATAATTGGGAATACCTAATCCACCTCCTAGTTGTTGATCATTAACATCATCATGTTGTTCACTAGGTGGAATAGTACTTTCAACATTATCCAAATTGTGAATAGGCAGCCAGATATTCTATCTTTTCAAGTGTCATCTTCTCCACCTAATCAATGTCCTTTTAGGTGTGGCCTTCCATGAATTGTACATCATAGTTTCTAACAAGCTTATTCTCAACATGATCGTAAATTTTATAGCCAAATTCATTCTCACAATAGCCAATAAGGATGCACTACCTTGTCCTCGCATCCAACTTAGATCTTTTCTCCCTTGGAATATGAACAAATGACTTACAACCGAATACACACAAATGATCATAGCTTACATTCCTTATAAACCAAGTTTTATTCAGCACTTCATTGTCTAGAAAAACAGTAGGAGTGAGATTATTAATGTGCACCACTATGTATAGTGCCTCACCCCAAAAATGCTTAGGTAATTTAACATCTGGGAGCATAGATTTCACTTTCTCAAATAATTTTTTTTCATCCTCCCTCTCAACTAAGCCATTCAGCTGAGAAGTTTTAAGAGGATACTTCTCATGTGCAATACTATCCTATTTGTAATAAGCATCAAACGGTCCACAATACTCACCATCATTATCAGTTTAGATACATTTAAGCTTTTTGCTTGATTGTCTCTCAACCAAAGCATGAAATTACTTGAACTTTTTCAAGTACTTAATCTTTTCACTAAAGTGCATAGACCCATAGCTTCCTGAAACAATCATCAATAAAATAACAAATTAAAGTGCATCACTAAATGACTTTACCTTCAACGGGCCATAAACATAAGAATGCACAAATTTTAACAACTTTGACTTCCTTGAGGTTGAATTCTTCTTAAAGGATACCCTAGTTTGCTTACTAGTCATACAATGAGAACATCTCTCCAATTATGCACTTTTTAACCCTTGAAGAACATATTTTTAGCTAAACAGTTCAATCCTTTTTCACATATATGACTAAGCCTTCGGTGCGACAAAGATGCCTCCACATTCGTGGCATTCATAGTGTCTTTAGCAACCAATGCTTTTGTCAAATATAGTTTAATTAATTTTTCTCCTTAAGTCACAACCAAGTTACATTTGGTGAGTTTTGACTTTCCATAACCAAAATGATTATCATTACCACCATCATCAAGGATTTGCACATAGATTAAGTCAAAATTGACATCGAAAACATGTTTGACTCCTCTAAGCAATAACTGCATTCCCATGTTGGTCTGCAAGTAAACATCACCAACTCCAATTACCTTAGACATACTATCATTACCCATCTTCAACACTCCAAAATCACCAAAAGTGTTAGATGTGAAGAACTCCTTTCTCAGTGTAACAAGTAGTGTAACACCACTATAAATAATCCACATGCCTCACCAAATACAAGATTAATTGACTCATAGTCACAAAGAAGAACAATATCACCACCTATAGTAGTATTAGTGACATGATCATCATCATGATCATTCTTTTTATGCTTGTCATTCTTGCCTTTGTTGTCTTTTTTCCACTTAAAACAATATTTCTGAATGAACCCAATTTTATTACAATAATGACACTTTATATTCTTGTATCTTGACTTGGATTTTCTCCTACTCTTCTCTCTACCACATTTTGGTTCCTTTTCCTGACTTCTCTCTCTGATTTATGTGACAAGCATCTCAGATTGAGATGAAGAACCATGTGATTTTCTTCTCATCTTATCATTCAAAAAATTTCTCTTTTCATCTACAACGAAACAATGGCATTCAGGGTTGAGTTTGTAATTGAAACCTAAAATATATCCTAAGACTCTAGTAGAGTATTTAATAGCCATAATCCTGAAACTTTTCACCAAAGTTTATACCCATTCCTGACAATTGATCTAGGAGCCCTTGAAACTCATTTAAATGATCTGAAATGGAAGAATTCTCCATGTACCTCAAATTCATCAAGCAATTCAAAAAATATAGTTTATTATTGCTTGACTTAGAAGCATACAAAGATCCAATCTTCTCCCAAAAAGTTCTAGCATATGTTTAATTAGCAATGTGATTATAAACATTGTCTTCTACATATTGTCGAATAAAACCACACACTTGTTGGTGCTTGATAATTAGTTTTATCACGTTTTGTTTTTTGTTTACTTTTATTTTTTATTGTTATTTGAATATTATCTTTTTTAGATATTTTAGGTTTTATTTAATAAAATTGGAAAAGATAAGTATTTGGTTTACATATTTAATATTTTACAGATAAGTGGAAATATAAAAAAAAATTAAGAATATCAACAAAATTTGATTGTTAAAGTTATTGGCAAGGGGATATATTGATAAATATGGTTACTCCAATACAAAATCAAGTACAAAGTTGCATGACTAGTCGAATTTGAAAAATCTATAAATAAAGAGCTTGTCAAAGGTCAAAAGGAGTAACCCTTCAAGTAGAAAAAAAAACTTTTGGGGAAAAAAACCCCTTCGAGGGACAGATGGAAAAATAAATACTTATAGGGAGAAGGACACTTGACCTAAAAGGAAAAAAGGTAGAGGCACAGTCTGAAGGTTGGAGGCATTCATTTTCATCATTATTCTAGTATTCAGAATCTTAAGGAGTAGCTAACTCCTTTATTCATGGGAGTTATGTGTAATGTACTCTTAACTCTTTGTGAATTTCATTATTCAATATAATTCTTTTCCACCACTTTTGTGTTTTATTCTTATTTTATCTGTATGATAATTATTAATTGCATATTTGTGGGTTTCTAATCATTGGACACGATATTAGAACCTAGACTAGAATAGACAATTAATTGATAGTGCATCTAGACATAGAGTACATCATTGGTCACTTTTAACATCAGAATTTTGATTTTAATTTAAATGTATAATATAAATTGCTAGACATAGGGCTTTTATTATTCAAGTTTAGATATGTCGGTAAGACATTACAGCTTGTTACAAAAGGTGTGGATCCTAGATAAGGAATTAGAAATATATTGTTTGATGTTTTTGCTTTCAATTGAATCATGAAACCCAATACTAGTGAAGCCTTTATAATAAATTGTTGCACACGATATATTTGATAAAAATACAAGAAGAGTCTTATTTTTGTTTTTTGTGAAATTTGTTGTCTAATTGAGTTATGAATTGCAATAGTTGTTAAATGTTTCACAAGTCTATTGGAAAATGATACTTGGATTTTTCACTTTATTACTTGTAAAATTTGATACATTTTCCAATCCCATAACAAGTTTTTTGCGATGTTGTTGGGGACTTGTGTTCAAGGCCAAGGCAATTTAGGCCTTTGTATCTCTTTTAGACTTTGTTATATGTTATATTTTTTATTTTCTTTTTATTTTTTGTGTTTTCTTGTATACAATCGGTCTATAGATGTTTATGATTTCCATTGATTTAATTTGTGCTTAATGCTTGTCTTAGGATATGTCTTAGAACATGATCTAGTTGTTGGAAGGTCCTAGACATGGGAATTCAGTACCCTAACTAATCAAATCAAACCAAATATTACAATTCACCAAAAATGGGATTGTGTGTTTAGCATTCATCTGTGTGATAATTTATTCAAGTACAAATTTTAGACCCATCCTAGTTCGGCTCTTTCACCCAACAAATTGTGTGTCACGGAAATCTTTAAATAGACCGCATCACAAATTTAGACAACAAACTTTTGGGGAATAGGGAACTAATCCTAAAGAAGAGACGACAAAGACGCATTCCGGAGGCTTGAGACACTTATCATCATCATTATTTTGATCATCTATCCCTTTTCTAGTGCTCAGAATGTCTAGGAGAAAGTAACTCTTATATTCCTTGGGGTTGGACGTAATGTATTTTTACTCTTTGTGATTTCTACTATTTAATATACTTCTTTTCCATTACTCTTGTGTTCTATTCTTGTTCTTAATTGCATGATTGTTGATTGTTTATTTTATGGTATCCGATTATTGGAAAAATAATTTAGAACCATTATTAGAATATAGCAACTAATAGATTTTGCTTCTTGCTTCTAGACATAAAGTTTTATCAATTAATCAATTTAAGCATTTGAACTTAATGCAACCTTTTGGTAAAAATATCTAAGGAAACAATTTTTATTAGTAAGGTTTAGACTTGCCTTTAAGGAAATTAGGGCTTGTTTGCTTGTTGTGTGATTCCTATAATAAAAATTGGGAGTAATTGTTTAGTGTTTTTACATTGAATCGGAACATGAAATCCAACCTCGGCGAAGTCTCTACCATATAGTTATTTTAATAAATTTAATTGCTTTCTATAATTTGGAATTATCTTATTAAAAATTAATATTTTTCATTATTTCAAAGTTCTTAGCCTAAATCATAATAATCGTAGTTTTTTTGAACAAACACGAGTCTCTTGGAAAAACAATATATGGATTTTCCAATTTATTACTTGTGTAATTTGGTACACTTGCCAATATAATAATAGTGGAGATAGATCCTGAATCTAGTCAGTCGTTAGTAACTATATGGGCATGTTGGCAAAATGACATATTCTTATTTAATCATGGGAGGAGGTTGAAGATATAGCTAAGAACTTGTTATGGCAGGATATTCAAGTAATTAAGTATTTTATGTTAACATCATAGGTTCCATATGTTTATTTAAGTTATTAATGTGTCATATGTTTCATTTTTACAGCAAAGTTTTGACATTAATCCGAACATTGAGGTAGTTTGGAAGAAGTTCCTATCTGCCCTAACCAAATACTAGAGCGACTTGAAGACTTTCTTGACATGAGAATATGAGTTTGAAGTATTAGATGATTAAGGAGGAGTGCATACAGTTTCATACATCTTTGTCATTTGAGTCATGGCGAGTTTGTATATTACATTTGTATTATAATCACATAAAATCATAGATTGTTTATTAACATTGTCTTGTTTTGTTATATGTGTTAGGAAAAAAGGATATCAGCCCAGCAAAGACCAAAACTTAATGATGCACCTCACCCACTGTCGCGAGGTAGGTGTGTTACGAGAGACTCTTTTGAGGAAGTATAAATAGAGCTTGCATGGGTGGAGACTACTGAGCTAGTATCTCCACCTTCTCAACACAAGATATGGAAGGCTTCTTGGACTAGGTCTGATAGGCATATGACTTCACAATCAGCTCAACTCATCCCTGACAAAATTGTAAACACTCTAGATTCATTTGTACCCCATGGTCACAATGATATACTTACGACCATTAGAATACTTGAGCACCCAACTATTGTACATGACATTGTTGGTTCATATGGAATTCGAGATCATCTCGCTCCTCCACAACGAACAAGTGTAGAATCAGGATGCCTTACGGAAGATGGAAATGCAAATTGAAGAAAAGTTTGAATAAAAACTTAATGAAATGAAGGCATCCTTGGAGAAAAAGTTATCAGAAAAGTTCATATCCATGGTTCATGATAACCAATTGATTCAAGGAGCAACCGATGAAGTTCTTAACCAAGTTTGAGTCAACACAAAAGGCTCATGTTTTGTTGTGGATCATACCAAACAAACAAGTTGGTATGAGTTATGTGTTAATGAAGATCCCCCACGTGTGGTTGCAATAGGATGACAAACAAAAAGAGGGTTAACTATCCATGGTGTTCCTCTATAGTTAAATTGGATGAGTGTGGTGTTTGATGATGTTTGAGATCCTAATGCTCGAATGCCTGTTCAAGTTCATAGATTCAATTCATAGGAGAGGCCTTAGGCACATTTATGGCTTGACGTAAAAATATAATCTTGCTATACGTTGCATAATAACATGTAGAACATTGTCTTCTTTGGTAAATTTTTATAATAATTTATAAATAGATGAACTAAAATTTTTGCATATATTTATTTTAGTTCTCCCATCGTCAAAAGAAAGTCTTGCAAGACCTTGCTAATGATGAAGATGACATGGTAGAAGTAGAGGTTTTTTTTCTTTCAAATCTTTTGACCATCTTACATAGATTGAAGACAAAACCAATATAGCTACAATGTCATTTTGAGGTATTTGGACTCGAAGTTGTTGTTACTTGATGCATTGAAGGTGGTTGGGGGAGAACTCATGTTAAACATTTCTATTATCCAATTATGGTGGATGTAACTAATAATATGTCTTCTATACTTACCATATTAAATTACAACATTTAACTTATAGTTCCTTATCTTAGGCATGTGGATGCAATGAGTATAGAGCAAGGTTGATCACAAATGTATGAATTTTTTAAGCCTCAAGCCATTAAAATTTTTTTGGAACAGAACCATTCAAATCTAACAATTGATGACCAACTCACAACAACATATTTACCTAGCTCCATACATTGAAGGATTAGTCTTATTGAGTATAACTTTTTTTAAAGTTATGGTAACTATTCAACTAATTATTTCACCTTCATTGTGGGTCCTTATTGGAGACAAAAGCTTGTTTGGAGTTTTATGTCCATTAGGGCTTAAGTCTTAGCATTACAATAGAGTGATGAAAGATCAAGTTTTAAAAAAGTTATTTAGTTGTGTGACCTATTGGCAAGTGCACCAAATCAATTGTAGTATAGCCAAATGAGAGTTATCATATCTATAGGGAATATAAAGTATATTAGTAGTTGGATTTTGGGGATTTTAGAAGTTTGGATAAACATAGTAAAGTGCAGCAAATAAAATATAATGCTAAGTATAGATTGAGTGGAGAGAAGGCCAGACTTGAGTTGTATTATTAGCTGCAAAATGTGAAAGATTGAATAAACACAATAACAACCATGTACCTTTGCTCCCTTTCAAGTAATTTCTCTCTTAATGACATTGCTTTCCTTGTTCTCTAAGGCCAAGAATATACAGATTCCTCATGTAATGTCTATTTATGTATTGAACAACTTACTCAATCCCTTGACAAAAGATTTGTTCAATACCTACATTAAGAGTTAAAATAGTGGAGGCCAAGCATACAATCCCATCCTCGATGACTTGAACTATTTGGTTTGATTTAGTTAATTCAGCTACTAAAATCTCATTCCTAGGACCTTCTAGCAACTAGATCAAGCTTTGAGGTGTACCCTGAGACAAGCATTAATAATAAACTAAATAAATGGAAAGCATAAACATCTAAATATGATTGCATAAATGGAAAGAGAGTATAAAGAAGTTATTATTCCATTCAATCAATCATAAGGTAGCTCAGCTACTCATGATGAGTAGTATGTTGCAATACAAATCCAACAACAACTAATTATACAATGTTTACAATATGAACCACATCTTTCTAGCCTTACAACACTATGTTCTACTCTATTATCTCCTAAAATTACTCTTCCACTTAATGCATAAACCAAAACATAAGGTCTCTATTTATGGAAATTTTTAGTGGCACTCATTGGGTTCTCAACTGTAGGGTTTTCCTTCTATGCAAAGTTTTCTTATGCTCAAGCCTTCTTCTTTGGAACTTAAGATTGGGATTTCCTTCCTAGGAAGGTTCCTTTGCGTTGTAGCTATTCCTTGTGGAGCGTAAGCTCTTCAAATCCAATCTTTAAGGTTTCCTTCACCAAAGGATTTCCTCCTTAACTCATTGTCATGTTTTGATGCTTCAATTATTGATATAATATTTGGCTTTTCCTAAACCGCCTTTTGACGTTTTAGCCTCAATCTTGAAGCTTAGCTACACAACTCTTGTTTCCTTGCAAAAAGTGTTGCGTTTGACTAAAAACATATTAATTTCATATTAAACCAACTCTCCATGTGATAACGTTGTCGTTGACACAATCAAATTAATATTACTAAACTATAGCAACTTCAGTATTGTTGAGATAGTAGTTAACAAAATAGAAAGGGTTAAAAGTCAACCCTAAGTCGTCTCCTATGAACACGAAATTGATTCTTGGCAAATTAGTTCTTATAAACACTATACAAAAGAGGTCAGTAAAATAATAAAAGTAATACAAGATAAAGATAAAAAGATATAAAAACAATGATAAAGAAAATAGATTGATTTCACTACTTGCAAAATAGATTCTTCACTGGTTAACTAAGGATTATTGTTCAATTAAATATTATCTTAGATTTTCAAATTAATTAATATAAATTATCAGTTAATTTGTTGGCATTCTCACTATCAACCAAAGTACATTCTCAATTAAAAGCATGAACTTTGTAGATTAATCATAGTAAATTTAACCAAAGTACATTCTTAATTTAAAAATATTTGGTAATTATTATATTTTGATATTTTATGATATAATTAAATAAGTTAATTATTTAAAAATATCAAATAAAATATCTAATGATATATTTTTCCCCAAATTATCTTTTATCACAATATTTATGAATTAGCAAAGCCCTTCTTCTGGAAAAAGATAGAGAAAATTGAAAGGTCCATTTTTTGTTGTTCGTTCCCTCTTCTTGTCTTAGCCAAACTTCTCACTTTTTCAAGCATTTCTTGCCTTCTTAATACAATGCTTGACTTGGATTTTGGTGATTTCAATAATTTTCTATTATTGGATTTATATTTAAGGTGTCACGAAGCTTTAATAAATTTATTTCCACACCTACATGAGCTCAACATTGTTGCAATTGCACTAACACCTCAAAATATCCAAAGAACATTTATGCAACTAAAAAGCTATTTTTAACATGTTTTCGTATCTCATGCTCAATAAAACCAATTATAAGAAATCCCAATTAAATCAACCTCTTAAGAAAAAAAATTCAATTAAAGGTCCAAAATTAAACATTAAATGAGGGCATAAATATGAACTCATCACCATGTAACTTTCTGCATTCTAAGTTAAAATAGGCTAATTTCCTCAAAGATATATCAAGTTCCTTCCATTTAAGTGCAAAAACATGTATCAAATTAAGTAGAATGGACACTTATTAGTCTCATTGACAATTAATAGTAATCATTCTTGAAGATTTCCAAGTTGTTTGGTTATGTTCTTTTCACTAGCAACCAATTAATGAATTGAATAACTTACTACAAGGGTAAATGTTACAACTTTCATATAATCCAATTAGTAATAACAATTAGGACTAACATTTCTTCAATTTAACTTAATTTTTGGTTGCACAAACATTTTATGTGGAAGGAGCAGACAAAAGTAAGTTTAAATTTTATATCTAAGGTTAAATATGATTTAATACTTAAATTAATTATTTTGTGTAAATATTGTATGATATAAGTTTTTTCTTCATTTATTTTAGTGTAATAAGAAGACTAGTCCTTTCAAATGTGGCCACTACATTATGCATTGGATGAAAGTCATCATTCTAGCAGGAATTCATGAAAATTGGACAAAGATAACCCTTCTTACTTGTGCATGAATTGTATCCCACTTTTAACACTGCTGCATAATAACATTGTATCATTGTTTCAAGTCTTTAATGATCCATCACCTATATCAAGGGAGGACATGACCCAAATATGACAACACTAGGAAAGCTTTCTCCTTCAGCATGTAGCTTAGGTTTTGATTAGTTTTGGTTTTAAGTTAGATTACCATTTTTATTCAATGTGAGGGTTTAATATTTATTTTGAGTTTAGAAATTATGTACTAAAAATGTTCTATTGAAATGTATATTCTATCCTAAATAACTTTTTATTTACATATTTTGATTTTGTGCCAAAACCAAATTAAATTAAAAAAAGAAAAACACAAAGATAACCCTTCTTACTTGTGCATGAATTGTATCCCACTTTTAACACTGCTGCATAATAACATTGTATCATTGTTTCAGGTCTTCAATGATCCATCACCTATATCAAGGGAGGACATGACCCAAATATGACAACACTAGGAAAGCTTTCTCCTTCAGCATGTAGCTTAGGTTTTGATTAGTTTTGGTTTTAAGTTAGATTATCATTTTTATTCAATGTGAGGGTTTAATATTTATTTTGAGTTTAGAAATTATGTACTAAAAATGTTCTATTGAAATGTATATTCTATCCTAGATAATTTTTTATTTACATATTTTGGTTTTGTGCCAAAACCAAATTAAATTAAAAAAAAAACACAAAGATAACCCTTCTTACGTTGCATGAATTGTATCCCACTTTTAACACTGTTGCATAATAACATTGTATCATTGCTTCAGGTCTTCAATGATCCATCACCTATATCAAGGGAGGACATGACCCAAATATGACAACACTAGGCAAGCTTTCTCTTTCAGCATGTAGCTTAGGTTTTGATTGGTTTTGGTTTTAAGTTAGATGACCATTTTTATTCAATGTGAGGGTTTAATATTTATTTTGAGTTTAGAAATTATGTACTGAATGTTCTATTGAAATGTATATTCTATCCTAGATATTTTTTTATTTACATATTTTGGTTTTGTGCCAAAACCAAATTAAATTAAAAAAAAAAACACAAAGATTTAGATTTGACCATGTACAGTCATATGTAAATTTATTTATGATTATGCATTACCAGATGTAAATTTTTATCTTGACTATTTAACTATACAAAGTCATACGTAAATTATGTCTGATTGTCGAAAGATAAATTTACGTCTGACTATGCACTATTAGATATAAATTTACATTTGGCTTTACATAGTTAGACACAAATCTTTCTGTTTTTTTTAAATTGTTCCAAATTTACATTGGAGTAAGAACTCCGACATAAATTTATGTTGGGGTTATTAACAGCCCAACATAAATTTACGTTCGGGAAGTACTCATTTGAAAATTTGTGTCTCCCACAATTACATATGACTTTTATTAGACAAAAAATGTCCAAAACAACATATGTAAAATGCCTTCTTTGTGTTAGTCATATTTATTTTGTTGACATGTGACACATTGTTGGACAAATTGTTTGGTGTCACTAGGAAATCTTTGCCAAGAAAAAAGAAGTTGCAGTATGAACCAAAGTTGGTTTGGTGGCAAAATAGCCACATAAAGTGTTAAAGTGAAACTCTGTTATCAGAAGTCAACGGGGATCTTCATAATCAAGTATAAAAAATACATCTCTTGTAATATAGTAACCCCTTATTGAAATTAAAGTCTAACTATCTACTCTTAATTATTAACCCATTCCCTTTTGTTTTTTCTTTGAAAAATGCAAAGAAAAAAATGTGTGCATTAGAGAGGAAATGGAAGGAAAGATGAGGTCATGGCTTCTTCGTGACAAGGCATGAACCACTACATCAATCAAGTTTTCTAGAATATTTAAAATTTAAATCCTTTAAACTTTGATGTCCATTTTTGTTGCTTTGATTTTCGTATTTTTTGAGTCACCAATGAATTTGTGAAAACAGGGAAAATAAAAGAAGGGAGGATGAATTATGATTTCAAAACTTTTATCACTTTTTGAGAATTTTGTTTAAATGGAAATATTCAGATGATGGTTATATACGTCAAGCAATTAGTTGATGACAATTATATCTAATGAAGTGTATCAAAGGAAGCTTTACAACTTGATTGATTTACTTGCTTAGAAATGTTTTAATTATATGTCATCTTGCAATTATTCTCCTTCTATGTTAGTGCAGGTAAAACAACAACGTGCAAAGTAAAGAGATAAAGAAAGAGAGAATACACATTGTATTTTTATACTAGTTTGTTTGACCATGTAGACTACATTCAGTTTTCAATCAAATGATTGAGTTCTACTAAGCAAACTAATGTTGTGAAGTACGATTTGAGTACCTTTTCAACAATTCACTAATGATTTAACTAAGTATTCTTTCCTAAGCCACTCTAGTCTTAGTTTGAGTATTCTTTTGGGTCACACCTATTCCTAACTAATCCCATTCAATTTTTTTTTCACAAGCCACTTTTGGCTTAACTAAATATTTTTCACCTAGCCATTTTTGGCTTAAACAAGTATCATTTTAGGGGGCTTAGTTTTGCCATTAGCACTTCCTTGATGGAAAATCAAGGCTTATTTACATTGTTTATTTAGTATACAAACCACTTTTGACTTAATTGAGTATTCTTTGAACAATAGCCATTTTTGGTTAATAATTGAGTATTTGTTGCCTAACAACCACTTCTGGCTAAGATAACATGTCTATAGAAGAGTGATCAATGATCACATGATTGTTCACTAGAGAGGTTGATTTTCTGTTGATGTATATAGATTAATACTCTTCTTTAGCATGTGGGTTGAATACAAATAGTGTTCTTCTTGAACCTTTTCACCAGCTTAGAAATTTAAGCAGCATTTTTACATTATACAATATAGGCTCTCCCTTTCATGAATCTTAAGCTCTTCAAACAAAATAAATACACCCAAATATAACAAAAGTTAGTTAGTGGCCAAAAATAGTTTCGCAACAATTATTTTCTTCTTCTTGATTTACTTTATATAAGTTTTGAAGAAAATAGTCACTGAAAATTCATTTCCGGTCTTTGAGCAACTTCAACTCTTTCTGGGTGTTCCTTTCGCCTAAAGAGCTTAAGATTGATAAACATTTAGTGCATTCCATGCAATAATAAATGCCCTTTTTTCATTATGCAACATCCCAATAACTAGATGTACTCATTTTCTTCTTGTACAAATATTTTATTGATTTGTTTAAACTACAATGTCGTATGAAGTAAACAGTTTTTCAGGAGTTGACAATTTCTTACTTCAAGGAACTATTGAAGAAAAGTAACTTCAACTTTTTCATGAAGAGATCATTTTATGTGACTTGTCCTTTATCTAATAAATCTATTTTAGGAAACATAAGTGGTAGACATTCCTTGCAATATGAAATAAGCATTAGTGTATTTTTCATTCCTTGAGGTGTAACTTACATTCATGTGTCTATCGTCTAAACATATTTGTACCATGTCAAACATAAAGCAAAATTACATAGTGTTGCATCATCTGTCAAATGAAGCATTTGCGTGTAATATGATCAGTTGTTAGGATTAACAATCTTGTTTCAAGCGAAGCATGATCACATTTTACGGTTGGTTGTTTTTCAGAACTTAATCAAAATTGCAAGGTATTAAATATTTTCTCTAATAGAATCCACGATAGAAAACATTTCTCAGACATACACCGAATAATTCTGAAACCAAGGGCACATTTCTTGCTAAAGAAGGAAAGAAAATAAGTGCCTTAATTGAGGAGCTTCAGTGATAACACTATTAGCATTTGTCTCAATAACAAATAACATTGTCAAATTTGGTAGAACTAATGTAGGCAGGTTAGCTATGTGAAGTATCAATTTGGTAAATGCATTAATGGCCTTTGTAGACTAAGTAAAATCACTTGAACATAGTAAATTGGTGAGAAGAGCAACGAGAGAGACATTTTTTTTACAAAACGTTTGTAAAAAAAAATAGTGAGACGAGAAAACCACATAAAGTTGGGATAGATCATGGTTTAAGCCTTTGTAAATGGCTTATGCTTTGTCATGGTTTGGTGAGACATTTGTAATTGAAATGACTTGACCTAAAGAGATGATTAAATTGACGCCAAAAAGGCACTTATAAAATTTAGCATAAAATTGGTTAGAAGATAGAAGTTCTTAAACCAACTATAAGTGAATGATACAAAAATCAAAATAAAAAATGTAAATGATGATGTCATAAAAATGTATAATAAGTTGGCTTAGATGGGGTATAGGTAAGTCTTTCATAGCTTAATAAAATTTTGATGGTGTGTTAGTTAACCCAAAAGGCATAAATAAGAATTCAAAGTGGTCATTCTAAAAGTTTTTTTATTGGTATTTTCATCCACGAATGTTAGGTTGCACAATTGTGGCCCTTGGACAAATTTCTCATCATAGGTGTAACATAAACCTACGACATGGTGCTTTTGAAGTTGGGTTGAAGTGAGGAGTTTAATGAGTAAGGGGTGGTGGTATTAAGGTTAGGCAGTGTACTAAATTTCGGTAGGGTAGGATAAGAAGTTATGGAATAGGGATGGTCATTGGTGGGTACTAATGTTTTCAAACATGCAATTTAACATCCTCCATTTTGGTCTCAATGAGTTTGAATACCTCGATTGCTTCGGAGATTGTTGTAGGTTTTAATATGCCTACCTCGCGCCAAATTTTAGGGTTGAGACCTTAGACGAAACAATTGAGAATGACCTATGAGTAGAGATGGCAAATAAACTCGTCCCCGTGGGTATTGCCCGAACCCGTCCCCATTTTGACGGGGAATCCCCGCATTGACTGGGTATGGGTATGGGTATGGGGAATCCCCGATTGTTTCGATTGGGTATGGGGATGGGGATGGGGATGAATATATCCCCGCCATAATACACGTCCCCGCCATATCTCCATCCTCTTTTAAATTATTAAAATATTCACTTGAATTCGGGACAACTATTCGAAATCTTAGTGAAAGACTGGATTTATTATCTCATGTTTGCTTTTCGTGAAAAAATACCAAAGGAAGTGGAGGGTTTCTTCAAACAACAAGGGATTGGGTCAATTATTCAATCAAATGATATTGAGCATGTTTCGCATCTCTTCTTGAGAAACAAGCGGGCTATTTCTTTGCAAAATTGTGCTCAATTTCATATGTGGCAATTCCGTCAAGATCTCTTCGT
>Ga0214543_1002635_pt1 | contig 35214 bp, 14 predicted proteins | sample CNSS2metaG_FD_160094 | JGI IMG/M metagenome (GOLD analysis project Ga0214543, IMG submission 160094) | Root nodule microbial communities from cowpea collected in UCLA plant growth center, Los Angeles, California, USA - CNSS2 | ecosystem: Host-associated > Plants > Roots > Nodule | place: USA... | reverse complement strand
TGGTGTCGTCGAGATCGATACTAGGAACTTATGAAGTATTTAAGTTGAAAAAAAAAATACTGGGAACAGTATGTAAATATTTTATTTAATAATATATATTAAATATAATTTACATTTAAAAACATCAAATATATGTTTTTTAATGAAACTATTTTATCATTAAAATGTAATTTTAGCATTATTTTTTCACTAAAACCATGTATTATTAGGTTATATTATTTAAGGATTTACACATTAAGGATTAAATTTACTATGTTTTACATATTCAAGAATTAAATTGATTACTTATTTATTTATTTTAATCAATAAACTTATAAATAACTTAATATTTTAAAGGCAAATAGATGATGTGAGAGATTTTTCTCCCATTCTCGAAACATTTAGTTAGGTTAATTGAAATGGGCTCGCGCGTGGCTTTAAATGGGCTTTCTAGTATTCGTTTCTTTCATTTTCCCCCCATTTCTTCCAAACTAAGGATTTTCTAGCGCCAAACCTAACCCTCCTCTTCTGTTCAACACTGGGATTCCAGAGAGAGAAAGAGTGTGTGACAGAGAAATGAATGCTTCAATGAGGAAAAAGGTTCAAAGGAAGTGTAAGATAATAGGATACAATCTCAAAGTCGATGCTCTCGACGAGATCCTCTCCTTCGCATCTCACTTCGAAGGCAACGAGGACGAAGCAATCGATGTCCTCCTCAAAGAGCTCGAAAAATCTCGTAATCACTCTCTCTCTCTCTAACTTATTTATTCAATTTCGATTCTATTTCTGAAATGCTGAACAAATTGCAGTGAAATCCACCATAATCGACAAGGAGACAGTGCACCGTGTGGTGAGCCAACTGCTGGAAGTTGAGGCGGACGTGGAGGATAGCTCCGATCCTGGCACCAGCACTTCTTCCGCCTTGCGCGTTGTCGATGCGTTTGACTTCCCGAAGTATAAATACGACACTATCAGAAAGCAGTTCTACGAGTAAGGTTTTTCGTTCTAGTTTTTCCTTGTTTGGTTTGCTCTTAGGAATCGAAGGTTGGCGGGAAGTTCCTTTAACGTGATTTTTTTAAAAGAAATTTGAAGATGCATTTGCGGTTTTCATACAAGCGAAATAGAGCTTTACATTTAAAGGTACATCGATAAGTGAAATAAGAATGTTTAATAATTTGATTGCAAACTGAAAATATAACAGAAAATCGCAGCAAAAGCACTATTGAAAATTCGGTATGTTTTTTTTTTTTTTTCTGGGTTTTCTTTTATATTTGCCTTGTGATTGAATTGGAATGTACTAGCTTTGGTGGTTGTTGGTTTTATTGAACTCTTATTCCAGAAAATGGAAGCTTGGTGGAAAAAGAAGTTGGATATTTAACCAAAAGCTGGGGAAATAGATGTCATGTTGATGAGTTCTATCGTGTATTGTACGACTCATCATCTTCATCCTATTGCAGAGCATGTTGTAGTTTGATTGTATATTTTAGATGACCACAGTTAAGCAATTTATAAGTTTTTTTTTGTTGGTTGTTGTCTTGCACTTGGACTTGATTAGGGCCATGCTTCTGTGTTTCTTGTTTTTGTTCCAGGCACACGGGCACCTTGTCTATTCACGGAGAAGCATCTGCAAAAGCAGCTTTGTACAGGGATAGGTTTCTGTTGTTGTCCCAGAGGCTCTCTCGTGACCAGCATTTTTCCAAACCTGCTTTTGAATCTGAATTTTCTCATTTCGGGAGTTGTGAGGTACTGTGGGTGTTTCAATTGGCTATGAAATCAATCTGTATGTCAGAGTTTATCCATGGTTGAGAATTGTGTTTTCAAATTCTTACATCCAGTTTTTCTTTTTGAGGAGAATTAACATGCGATTTTTTGTTATGCTGCATCAGATATCTCCTATTCAATCTCTGGTTGGGCAAACAGGTAGAAAATGGGTGATGGGCGTAATATCTCAGCTGGAAGATGGCCATTACTATTTGGAAGACCTTACAGCTGCAGTTAAAATTAACTTGTCCAGTGCAATATCCTTTAGCGTTTTGACAATATTTTCTTGTATATATTTTGTAAGAGCTATACAATTTCATTAAATGCTTTAAACTAAATTGCATTTTTCTTCCTTGAGAGATGCTTAAATCTAAGTAATCGAAGGACCTTGGTGCAAAGAGCTAAAAGTATAAATGTCATATTTTCATTAATTTTTTGCTGATTTTGTATGCTATAACTCATAACAGCTCAAATTTTACATGAGCTTGGATCTATAATCATCTGTTTCTTTGACTGGCAATACAAGATAACTACAGGACTCTTTTCAGAGAACACTATAGTTGTGGTTGAAGGGGAGATGCTCGTGGAGGGTATTTTTCAGGTTCTTGTTAGCACGCCCTTCTCATTATGTGCTTCGTGATATATTTATTTTGTAAAACTAATGTATCAATTATTTTGTAACTAAGAAAGCAATGATTTGTAAATTGTATCTATTATTTGGAGAATTTAAACTCGTCATATTTAGGAAAACAGAACTTCGCATATAAATATTAGGTAAACATCAAACAGGAAAAAATTATAGTTTTTGTACTCGAAAGATGCTAAAAGCTAAGGAATTAGTTACTTTAACTTCCGTTCTGGCATTCCAAAACCTATGTAAGAGGCTTAGGAAATTGTTGCCTATTTAACTTAAATCTTGATAAAAACTGCTTAAATTCCTGAGCTTGTTTGAGTTTTTTAATCACGAGAACTTAGACCAATTTATTCTGACTTCTGATATTTCCACTCTGATTTCTGCATAATCATTGCATTTTTTTTCTCTGCAGGTCTTAACATGTGGATTTCCTCCACTGGAGGATAGAGATAAGTCGCTGAAAGTACTTGCAGGGCATGACTTTTTTTGTGGTGGTACTTTAACGAAAGAGGAAACTGTATCCTTATGATGCCTTCCTTGTATTCAATTCATCAAGTTTATTATTATTATTATGAAACTTGAAGTTCTTATGGTATCATACTCCAATGAAATTGCATCTTTCCTAAACCTTTTTAATAGATTAGACTGGAAGAGATGGAGAAAAGAGCAGTAAATGACATGTTTGTCATACTTTCTGACGTTTGGCTAGACAATGAAGAGGTACTTTGCAACGTAGATTTGTTTCTCTTCTTTTCTTCATTTCCTCTAGCATCTTGTTATTAATATGAAACTTGATGTAATCTTGATGGTTTTTTTCCTAGAGAAGGCTTTGACAAAGCTAGAGACTGTTCTGGATGGTTTTGAGAGTGTGGAAGTGGTTCCTTCCTTATTTGTTTTCATGGGAAACTTCTGTTCTAGGCCATGTAACCTTTCATTTCATTCTTATTCGAGCCTCAGGTGAATTTCACTTCCTATGTTTGTATTTCATTCCGTAACAGTGATAACTAGAAGTCGGGAATTAGGATGTTGAATAGTTAGGCAGATCACATTATTTGATGTGTCATGTGTCATTATAATTAGTTTTAATAAAAGCATTGTTGTTACTACTTAAAAAGGGATATTTATTATTACGTAAGGATATAAATAATTAGAAAACTAATATGCAGAATGCAGTTTGGTAAGCTGGGGGAAATGATTGCTGCCCGTACACGGCTGAAAGAGCAGAGTAAATTCCTGTTCATCCCAGGTCCTGATGATGCAGGTATTGACATTGTTGATAGTTATTGCTCTCATCGCTATTTCCTTTATGCGTTATTCATCACTTTTAGCAACTTCTTCCAGGTCCTTCTACTGCTCTTCCTAGGTGCGCTCTACCAAAATATTTAACTGAAGAGCTCCAAAAGCACATACCCAATGCGATATTTTCAAGCAACCCTTGCAGGTTAACGTTACATTTAAATATTATTTCATGAGACATTCATTAATTGTGCATTTTGGGCTCGATAGTTGCTTGGGAAGCTGATTTTAACAACTTGCATCTGTTTGGCTACAGGGTCAAATTTTATACCCAAGAAATTGTATTTTTCCGCCAGGATATGCTGCATAGAATGCGTCGCTCATGTCTGATGTCTCCTTCTACGGAAGAAACTGATGATCTTTTCCAACATGTAGTTTTTCACTCGGGTGTTTTCTACTTTATTTTCTTATAGGTTTTAGTTTCTGGAATTTTTTACAATATTAGCTTCTAAAATCCAACTCACGAAATTTTGGTTTAAATTGCAGCTTGTTGCTACCATAACCCATCAAAGTCATCTCTGTCCACTGCCCCTAACTGTTCAACCTATCATTTGGAATTATGACCATTGTCTTTATCTTTATCCAACTCCTCACACGGTACTGCTCATATTTGAAATTTTGTTGTGGCAAAGATATTTAAATCATGTTAGGAACATACAAGTCTACTTTGCAAGCTGACTGCATATTCCAGTTTTTGGGTAGTGTCGGAAATGAAAGGTCGTAGATCAAATTTGCATGCAATACTGAATCTCTAAACTCATTTTCATTTTTTTTTCTTCATGGGGTATTTGTTAGAATGCAGTGGGTAAATTCTGGATATCTGTTTATCTTTGAGCCACTACATTTTTTAACTTAAGGGAATAGTATATTTGAATAGTTAAACTCTTGTTGTTTTGAGAGAGGAAAGCCAAAATTCACCCCCCCAAAACTGGAAGTATTAACAATTTTTTTATATCTTTACTGGTCTATTCTATTTGGCATTTCGCATCTCACATCTCTAGACCTTGAAATAATTCGTAATAAAGCAAGAAATGTTGACCGTAATCTGACATTTTCAAAAACGACTGGTTTACTTTATCTTGATTTGTCTCAAAGCCATAAAAGAATGTTCTTATGCTGATTATGTGTGGTTGTGATATCTTGATCCAGATAGTTTTGGGTGACAGAAGTCAGCAGAAAGCATTCAAGTACACAGGAATCACTTGTTTTAATACTGGTTCCTTCTCTATTGACAGCACGTTTGTGGCATATCGTCCCTGCTCTCAAGAAGTTGAATTGTCAGCCTTGTAGTAAACTTGGCATAGTTATTGTTGGTCTCATCCTCTGATCATTAGCATCTCGGACATGCGGGCTTTGCTATTCTTTCGTGAGACATACAACCATTAATAAAGCTGGAAATCTGGAATTGCTTCCTTTTCCACTTGAGAAGATTGAATTCACAGCCGTAAGCTGTAATTCTATTGTATCATATAAATTACATTGTTAACCAGGCAAAATTGTTGTATGGTAGGTGTCTGCTAATCTAGATCTAGTTGAAGCTGTGAATTTTTATGTAGATAGATACTACTTGTTAGTGCATACTACAGAAGATGTGTTTTATATATATAGACTTAGCTACGATATGTAATTGTTGAGTTATCAACCAATTATTTCATGATTTGTTCACAGGCATAGCTTGGTAACAGACTCATCAATTTCCATCATCCTCATAATTTTCAAGCTTTCCAGTATGCATGTTATGTTCTTATTCCTAGTTTGAAAGTTTTGATTATTCTTCCGATGAATTGTTTTGTTACACTAGTTTTTTCGGACATGGCGATGCTACCAGCTTACGTCTTCTTTCCTTTGAAGGCCACGTGGGTTCTCATGTATTGAGTATTATTACAAGGTGAATATTCTTTTTCCAGCTGTATTTTTCATTGACAAGACTAGGATTCGAATCCGATCAATTTGGACGTGGTTAAGTAATTGTAGGTTCTCTTGGATAATGTATATTTTGTTTATCGTACATATTTAAAATGAGCATTTTTATAGAATGGTTGAATTAAATAGTTGATCATTCTCATGTGGTCTGGGTTCAATCCTAGTGAAATGAATTTCAGCTTGAACGTTATACCAATAGGTAGACGACCATGACATAATTTCCATCAACATCGTCACTATGAAAAGATAATTCTCAAGCTTTCCGGGTTGTTTTGATTAGTAGTTTCAAAGTTATGCTAATTAACAATTTCGGTGAGTATTACTCCCGAGTTTTGCATTCATGTCTATGACGAGTAAAATAATTTAATATCTTCGTTTTATTAAATCAAGAAAAATCATAAATGTATTTCGTTACTTAAAATTAAGAATAATTCTCTATCAGATGCGTATAACAAGGATCAGAATAAAGGGTGGATTGTTCTTATGAAAAATTGTCCCCTAAGAGAAACCAACAAGGGAAACTAGTCCCCCATAGCTTCATTCCGAGGACTGATTTTTATCACATAATGAATAATTTAAGACAAAAAAATAATAAATTTAATGTTTCTTTGAAAATTTAGCACAACACTTAATATAGTTTTTTTTCGTGTTAAATCACCCCTTAATGGAGTATTATTTTCTAGAACAAACCATTCCGTTTATATTTTGAATTTTAATCAGATCAATGTATTCTGAACAAGTTTAATCCTCCGAGTAATTGATTGATTAGTTTTACAGTTTGACAGTAATTCGAGATTGTGACTGCAGGAAGAGATTTTGGTGGCAAGAAAATCCTAGAAGAGATGCAGCAGAGGATACATGATATACAATGTAATGGTAGTACTGCTGCTCATTAGTGACAATTTATTTCTCTAGCTTTTAGCCTTTTTGTTGCAGTGACACCTTGCAATACTGCAAATGTTGAAGCATGACGCAGTCAAAAGCCGATACCTAAAAAACAGAATCCTTTGTAAGTAGTAGCTAAGCTAAATTTTACACATTTGATTGAACATGCTGACCAGAGAATCTCATAATCATTGCCAGCGATAAAATCAGTAGGCTTGCAAAAAGCCCCATGAATAACATGCAACAATCTAGTCCAGACCACGAAAAACCTATTATGGAACACTATCTAACCCCAATCCTGACTTTCATTTTCAGATGCTGCACACAAGAACAGCTGCATATAGTGAAAGGGGATGTTGCCATAGCCACAAGCTGAAAAGCAAGCACTTTACACCTCCACCTATGTGAAACAAGGATCAAAACTGTTCCGAGAGAAAAATGGTTCAAACTTCCTTCATTACTTGGAATACATGGTGACAGAATATCGCTCGGCACACTGAATTTACCAGTCTTCATTTCACAAATGGCACCCCTGACCCCACTCTTTGAGCATATCGCTCATACTCTCTTCCAAAAAACTGCCTCAAAAAGAATTCTTCGTAAGGTATTCGCTTGGCGAAAAAACGCCAGACAACAGCTGCAAATGCAATAGTTGATATGGGATTGCAAAGCATTATTTGAGTACCAACAGACCAAACTAGAAACCCACAGTACCCTGGATGACGAATATATCCATATATACCATGGGTAATCAGCTTGTGATCATTGTCGTGGTATATCTTTATAAGATGTGTAAAAGCTTTCCAAGCTGTCAAAATTCCCATCTTCCTTATAATCTCCCCAATCACAACCAGTGCCAGACCCAAGTCACTGATCACCCAGTGTTCCTTCATCTCAGGTACCAAAACAATCTCAATGCTGTATTCAAGCACCGAAAAGATCATCGCCAGAACGTAGTGTTTGCTAAGCAAAAGCGACCTCAGAGTTATATTTGATCTCCCATGAATGATAGCTGCTAGAAAATACTCAGAACTGTGAAAGAAGACAATTGCAAAGAACATTTGAGATAACTGTCTGCAAGCCGTGTAGCTAAGGATTTCTGTCATTTTGTTCAAACAGAGTCAATCAGTTATAGCTTGTTTGCAGTCTGGTTAGTTTAAATGTAATTTGATATGCCACAAAAAGACTTGGCTGATGAGGTACAAGTCAGACCTGAAAAATGCAATTTGTAATGTAAAATCAGTATTGGAAATTCAATTCCATCACCAAGAAAATGCTTCAAGTAGGGCATCTGTAAAAAATTAGATAAGGATGGATCAAAACAATAGAGTTAATTCTCAAACAATAAATTCTGGGTTTGTTTCAATGAAGACAGGATCTTTTAAGATAAACTTCTGCAAAACCACTTGCATGAAAAAAAAAAAATGCGTATGTTAAAAATCAACTTCTGGAGAAGTTAGTGTGATAGAATATTTGCAATGCATGTACCCACTTTAGTTTTTAACTTCAATTTTTCTTCTCCTATAAGTGTTTCTGGAGTAGTTTATGCAAAATATAAAGACACAGGTTCCAAATTCAGAATACTGTCATGGTGTTTGGAGGGCATTACCACGATTATCAACAGATTCTTAAGCCAGATAAATTGTAACAGAGGAAACCAAACCTTACTCCACAAGGAAGGGTTGCATGAACAGATCAAACAACAATACACGATTCTATGAAAGAAAAATATATTTTTCAACATATGTCATGCCATAATATTCAATCACAACCACCAACAAAAGAAAAGGGCTCTCTATAAAGTGCCCAACCAACTTAGAACTTCGTCAAATATTCATGACAAGCTAAATAAATCAACTTTCAAATTTCAGTAGCATCAATTTCTACTTTTACCTCGTTCTTTCGGTAAAAAAAACATCGTTTCCTAGAAATTAACAAGGGTTATCTAAAACAGCTTTAAAAAATGAAATTACCCACAAATTTACAGTATAATCACGACAACACATCACATGAATTAACCAAAAATGCACACGCCAATTATCAACACGATAACAGCACTTCCACAATAGGTGAATGAATAAAAAACAAAAGTAATCTATTTCATAGTCACTACTGTATAACGAATACCCTAGACCCTTGCCAATTCCCAGAATTATAGTTGATTAAAATATATAATGAAAAGAAAAAAGAAAGAAAGAAAAGGTGCCTAAGAACCTAAACAACAAAAAGAAGAGAAAAAGGAATTTCAACAGGTATCTGGTATAAAAATCGAAACTTCCAGATTCGTACCTTGTCGGAAATGTTCGAATCGCAACCTGGTAGAAAATGAACCATGGCGAGTGGGGGAGAATTGGAGCCAAATAACTGTTGAAAACCCTAATTCAGGAACAAGAAGATGACTTGCACAAGCTTAATGGTCACATACCATTTATTTAGAAATAGGTTTCTTTTTTTGCACTTTCTTATAATTTTTTTTCCTAATATAACTCTTGAAATCTTTTGTCGTATGTTACATGTGTAAGTAAGAGTAATATTTCCGAAATATATATGTGTGTAGTATTTATTTAGAAAATATACACATGCCTTAAGTTCATTTTTAAATATTTAATAGCATATCAAATATGATTTATTAAATTCAAGTAAAATTATTAAATATATTTTAAATAATAATAGATCCTAGATCAATAGGAAGGTTTGCAAAATCAATGACTGAGTTCTTCAGACTTTGATTACATGCAATCGGCACTGACTTGTCAATATTTCAAGACCTTTTACATTTTTCAAATAACTCTAAGCTAGATTGATCAAGTAAATTCTTAAAAGCATTAATACCAAAACAAATATTTGAACGAATCATTTGCAACAAAACCATGTTGGCTGTGATAAATAAAAGGCTAAAATTCATATTCATTCATCATATTCAATAAAAGGCTAATTCTTTTAAAATATTAATTAATCATTATCTTAACACGATATATTATTGTCGGGATATTATTTCAGTTTTATTTATAAATATGTATATAATGACTGTTATCACATAGGATTCTTCTCTTTTGCGTATAAAATAATTCATATTTCTATTTTAACTTTATAGTATAATTGTTGTTAACCATTTTTTTTAAGAATAATTATTATTTTGAAATTTGATGAATAATTTTTTTTTTCTCTGTTTTCTTTCTCCGTCATACCTATATCCAATAATTTTGTGTCAAAATTTGAAATGAGATTCATATAATACAACCTTTATCTTCCCTGCGGCAAAGAAAGGAGTCCTAATGAAACGGTCTTAAATTAAAATTAAAGATGACAATTTGGGGCGGCCCCACCAGCACCTGGCCTATAGGCCCACACAATATTTCTTTTGGGCCTCCATGTTTCTTTGTTGGGCTTGCTATGTTTGTCATCTGTGACTCCATTTATTTCAATCCTCTTTCTATCATTTGCCACAACACTCAAGAACCCACACAATACGTCACACCATCCAACAATGTTGTGTTATCTATTACCAAATTTTCTGTTACCTAAAATAATCTGAAGTATCACCTACCTATTCTTTTACATAGCCCATTTTAAACATATATCTTCAGCATCAGGTAAAAGTCAATCAACCGCTGATTAAAATTTTAATTATTGTGACTCATAATAATCAAAATTTAATTCAATAACTAAACAATCTTAACACAACAAAACAAAAGCTACTGGTGATTCTCCATGAATAAAGAACAGTTTTATATGGCAAGTGATGGATGTACGTGTACATCAGGTGTACAGATCACTTTTGATTTTGTTAAAATTATTATTGAGTATCTGAAAAAAAATATTTTGTTCTCTAATTTTATGTATTTTAACTTGTTGACCGCTATCCTACAATAGACTTATGTTTGTATTTAAGAGTATACAAATACATCACTTAATTTGTCCTTACAGATCTTAGATTTGTCACTTATTACTGACTCATTTCGTTATGATCTACTTTTGTTACATAAGTCATTATTAAAAAATATATATTTTCTGCTAATTTTGTTTTGAAAATTTTTTTATATGGAATACTTATAAATTTTGTTATGAAAAAAAATTAATTTTTTTGTAAAATATTTTATATAAAAACACTTTTCGTAACAAATTTTGTATAAAATACCTACGAATTTTATAATTTTGTAAGAAATAGTTACCTATGAAAGAATTACCTGTTAATTCAAATTCTTAGAAAGAATAGCAAAAAAATATCTTTTCTTACAATTTTTTTTAACAGATTTATAAAAAAAATTCTATGTAATATAAGAATTTTTAGTAATGAGTTATCCCCGGTTGAGTGCACGTTTGGTTTCTTCCAATTTGTAAGGTAGAAAATAGTTATTAGTTAGAGATTATATGATAAAATATCTAATCAGATAATGTTATCGTTTGAAGATTTTAACGCAAAAAAGTAAATATTGGATGCAACGGATGAGGTGTACAGTTTGACAGCACTTAGGATCATTAAACTGCACTATGAGTTTGTAGTCAAAGATAATGTGATGAATATAAGCTTTGTTTCAGTGCATGCATGATAGGAATTACAGACAAGTCTCACAAAAGTAAATTTTCAATACACTGCGTAAGAACTTTTGTATTTAGTATTATTGAACTTTGACTGCTATATGATATCAGAACAAAAATATCCCTCAGGATCACAGTATAAATCCGTGAACATTCCTTCATCTGCGTTCTAGGTTTCAATAATTTCTCCCTTTGTGCTTTCCAACATGGCATAGAATTCAATTTCAAGTTCCTAACATGTGGAAAATAATGTTTGGTGAACAAGTTCGTGGAACAAATTCAGTGACTGCAACACTGTATCTGATGTTAACATCAGCATGATTATCCTAGTGGGGTTGTTACAAAGAAATTGAGCTTTCTATGACTCCAATATATATATTACAAAGAAATTGTTGCAATCATGCTAAACCTGTTATTTCATCACTCAACACTTAAGGCTAAAGATATGGTCATAATGGAGTTTATATGTTCTATATGCTACTCATAAATTTCATTACTTTCTGTTAACTACAAATCTTACACAACAGTGGGAGTTCCTTATTTAATGGAACAGTTCTTTTTCTCATATTTGGGTTGTTACACGTCACTGTGTGCTTATATCATTATAATAAATAAATAAATAAATAAATATATATATATATATATATATATATATATATATATATATATATATATATATATAGTGATTAAAATTACAAAGGTGTTATATTCCCGTCAGTCGATGTATAGACCTATAGAATGTAAACCTGTCCTACATGGACATTGATATCTCTGTCCTATACCTAATATCCATAACCTTATAAGTAAGTTGCACTCAATATAGTGCATTCATTTAATCTTCATTTCACTAGCAAGCTTTTTTTTACTATTAGTTAATTAAATGCAGATCAATCAAAATAACGATGAAAGAGACAACCATGTGATATTTCTAAGTTAAAAATGGAACTAGAGATGTAGGAAGTGGGAAAATTGAGGTCCAACTATATGATGGGTGGGTGCACCATTCTTGGGTCATGACATGATAAAAAGGAAATTCCTTACAACATTTAGAAAGTTGGTTTTCAGTTTTCAGCATTCAGAAACAGTTCGTTGGTGGATATAACTTCCTAAAACAGAAACACTTTCTTCTACATTTAGGTGACTGCATCAAATCAAAACATCTGAACCAAGCAGGGAAAATGAAACATAGTTTTAGTTCAACAAAATGTGTTCTTTTCCCTTAATCTTTTTTGTTTTCTTTGATAATTACAAAGGGTAACTTTCTTTGTTTTATTATTCAAAATTATATGTATTTTCTTTTAATATTGTTAGAGATTTCACATTAACCATTAACCAGAGATAAGACAAGTTAAATCTTATCTTATAAACCGGTTTTGTAAGGTTAAATTAGGCTTAAAATCCATTTTTTTAATATGGTATGTCATGAGTTAGAGTCTATTATGACGAAATTTGTTTGTTGGTGTTAGGATTTAGCCATTAGTCAAAGCGCAACTTTTTTTACTTAAGAGTGTAACACAAGTCCAAGTGTCACGATTCATTTGATTGTGACCCAATCCATTTGGACTCTGTCACGGGACAATCAATGCCACATGCAACGGTTAGATTTATCATGTCACCTATATAAGTGAATGCAAACATCATCTTACAAGTCGATTTAACAAATATATTACATAAAAGCTGACACATAATAATCTAAATATTGAAAGAGTGAGTTTTATGTATGATTCATTTCAATGAAGATTGTCATCTGAAGAAGATATCTGCAATGTTTAAGAAAATTGAGTTAACAAAAATTTCTTAGGGGACAAGGAAGTTATGTTCTGGTTTGGTAGGTGATGTCAATGTAAGGTTGATAAAAAATTGAAGTGGTGAGAAGTATATTCTCTCCTAAAAAGCAAAGAATGACTGTAGAGTTTTCTGAGTTGATGAACCGGCATGGATAATCTTTGAGCAGAAGCTTGAGCATTTAAGCATCACAATCTACATTGACCTGAATTTGGGATTTGTTAATTAATTGGTTGGAATGAAAAAAGAAGGATGAAAAGTTATTAATTTGGTCTCCATTTGGTTGTTATGTTTGTTGATGAGTTATGTTCCTTGTTAGGAGAGACTAATGACAGAAGAAAGTCCTATAATGATATTTCTAAAATTAGCATGGAAGTACATCAGAATTGAAGTTCTGGTACTACCAAAACCAATTCCATGTAGCAGCAAAGTTGCCACACTTTATAAGGAAAAAAAAAAAAAGTAGGTAAAACAGGTGAACAGTCAATAATCTACTTTCTTCATGAAAGTTCAGACTATTCCATATACATACTCTATCACTCTGCCATGTGTATATCTATATATCTATCTATATATATACAGATGTAAATACTATAAGTTGATGAAGGAAATTATATGAGCATGATAATATGTAATTGAGAATGATTATAATTATATGAAGTTTTTATGAAGAGAATGTTATGTTGTTATGTGGAAGGAAGAGAAATTAGGTTGAAGTGTGTGTGATGAGAGAGAGAGAGAGAGAGAGAGAGAGGGTTTTGTTGAGATTTGAAGAAAACGGCTAAAGAGAAATGTTTTGGAGAAGAGAAGGTGGGTGAAAGATTTAGGTCACTTTTTAAAGAAGCAATAATTGTGGAAGAAGAGGGAAAGTTAGGCCAACGGTCAAAACTCTCATTAAATATAACGGAATGTTTACCTTCACTTTAAGTCTTTTGTATGTGCCCTAAATCACATCTTACATTATTTTATTATTATTATTATTAATATAACTTAACTCTTATCCATAATTATTTTTCAAATTCAGATTGTCTACTCAATTTTTTTTTTGTTTCCTATGTTAAAAATTGTATGGTAAAAACTATTTTAATATATTTTCAAAAATTAAAATCAGTGACCATTTTAAAAAATCACAGCAGAGAAACAACATAAAAAACAAATAAATAATTCACATTCCTATTTTTCATATTATCATCTTGTTACACAAAATTTATGAAAACAAAAATAAAATTGCTTAATTAAGTTTTAATTCATGACATATTTGGATATTTTTAATTCATTTATTATTATTATTTTTAATCTCCATACTTAAAATTTGTATATTTTTAATAGAATTTTTGTTATTATATATATATATATATATATATATATATATATATATATATTATCTTAATTGGTGATATAATTTTTTTTATTTCATCAGCTTGTTTACTTCCTCTCGTATTATATTGTTAATATAATGTTGATATTGTGATGATTTATACTGCTTTTATTAAGAATTAACCAAAATGATCCCATCAATGACATTTATTTTTTAATTAAAAATATGTTTGATAACGAAATTATCATACTTCCAATTCCATATCAACTCTGCTGTCTATATTTGTTCGAAATTTATGATTGAATACAAATTTTGCTTAAATAAATTGCTTACAAAATTTACTCTAGAAATAACCTATTTTTATTATTAGAGAAAAATACTTGGATATGAGATTTTTGTGTCCGTAATATAGTTTGATCCCTTGTTCTATTCTACCCAAATTATTTTCTTTTAAAAAATATATGTAGACTCTTAAAAATCAACATATACACTACCCTACATATTAATTACCTCAGGTAATTTTAATTAATTAGCTAATCAGCCACAAACTTATTCAATTCACTATCAATGAACGTGGGTTTTTAGTTTTTTATATTTTCAATATAATTTTAAAGCAAAATGTTTTTGGCGAAAAAACCTTTTAATTTCAATTTTGAATTACTATTCTACATTTATTTCCAAAATCAAGAAAAATGAGTTCAGCTTTTACTTTTAGAAGACACTTTATTACAAATAGCATCGGCATACATAAATGCCTTCAAAAAATTTTAATAAAATAAATATTCATAGATCTAAAAAACTTATGATAATTTTAAATTTTTTAAAACATATATATACTAGTAAACATAATTTTTTACTTGGATATCTATATATATATTACTATTTGATTATAAAAGGTGCTATGGATTAAATATACTTTTAATGAGTCTAAATTTGTTATGGAAATTTCGTTTTTATCGCTTTGTTGTGTCTTTAAAACATACTAATTATTGTGATGAGTGATTAATTAACATGATCAATGTTATGTGTGAATATAGAAAGAATTGTAATTAAAAAGCAATTTAAATAAAATATTAAGGAGTTGTTGGAACCTGTTTATCAAGAAAAGGGAGTAATTATGAACACTAATTTAGTCAATTAACACATTCTCAATCACTTCTTAACCGAATTGTGGCACCTATTTATCAAATATAATCATTTTCAATTTTCTCTAAACTATATATATAATAAACATCATTTTCCATGGTGGGTTACACCATATATTGGTCAGATATCCATGTACAGTTGATACATGTTTTAAACAAATTTCACGAATAAGTTTTGTAACATAACTTTTCTATTAGCTTTCTTAAATTAAGTTTTTGTTTCTTTTCAAGTAAATATTGAAATATCTCACTTTATAGGTTGTGCAACATGGAGTGAAATATAAACAAATAATATAGATCTCCAGACAGTGAAAGGACGTTTAAAAATGAAAAAAAAAAATTATAGCAAGATTAGAGATATTATTTTTTTAGCTTTATCTTTATTTCATTGATATAAAAAATTTTACTTTTTCATGTTTTTATCCATATAAATAGATTTTTTTTAATATACTATCTTTTTTCTTTTTCATATTTTTCTATATATATCAACAAAATAAAAAGATATTTGAGCTGGCAATAATATGTAAATAATCCAATCTTAAATTCAATACAATTCAATTCGGACATGGAATTCAAATTTTGGTTAAATTTTTATACTGTTTTCTTCTATTATGCTATCAAAATATGTTAATTTTAATATTTTAAAATATATTAAAAACTTGTTTAATATATTAAAATAAGTGTGACAAAGATTATGAACCCGACAACATGTCAAATATCAATGAACATTATTCACCTTTCAACAAATACTAACATAAAATTCTCATATTATATAAGATTTTTATTGTAAATTTGTTAAAAGAAATTGTAAGAAATTTTTTTTTCTGTCATTTCTCTAAGAATTTTAATCCATGGATAATCATTTCCTATAAAATTATAAAATTTGCAAGTATTTTTTACAAATTTTTTTGTAAAAAATGTTTTATACAAAATATTTTGCAAGAAAATTGGTAGTAATTTCTTGCAAATTTTTTTCTTAACAAAATTTTGTAAATATTTTCTACGAAAAAAATTTCAAAACAAAATTGGAAAGAAATATGAATTTTTTTATCATGGAGTATTTATCACTTACATAAAAAAAAGAAAAAATATACCATTTTAATGGTTATATTTATAATTTTCAGAAAAAAACATAGTTCCTTGTATTTTAATTGTATCTATTTTATGTTTTTTTTACAGCTGAATACAACACTTTAAACAGGTTTAAAATTGTCAATTATTTACCATTAGAAAATATTTTCTGTGACGTGACGACATGTAGCACAAGCATACAAGTCGCAATTGAAATTTGAAAAGGCTGCCATAAAATAATTTATAATTAAAAAATATCTGACAATTAGATATAATAACGCTACACTTGCAAGCAATTTAGTTATTAAACTATTATTATCACACACATCACTTTCACTTTGCAATTGCCTAGTTAAACACTTCACCTATATTATTTTCTGTTCCAATTTGAACTTCATTTCCTTGCATTGCATATTTCTTTAATTATCCCCAACAAATGTTAATTATCATCATCAAAAATATTTCTTTATTTATATATCATTTTGCTAGCTTAAAATATAAGTGATGGGAATATGTTCCGGAAATAATTTTATTAATTTGAAAGACAGAATATTAATTAATAAAATTTCAAGTTGTTGTACACCAGAAAAATAAGATTTCATTGTCTTAACAAAAATGTGTTTATTTTTAAATATTTTTATGAGAGACCAAATGTGACATATACATGACGATTAAGAGCATATATAGTTACATAATTTCTCTGTGTAACTGTAGTATTTGAAGTCTCTCTCACACACACATTTTATTAATACATTTAAGAAAACTATAAAAGTTTATGCAAATAAAAAACATTGAAAAAGTTAAGATATAGGCCTGGTGTTTGTAACACGTTTTAAACATAAAAATATTTTGCAGAAAGTGATCTTGAAAAGTTATCAGAATTTACATGTTTTCAGATTTTGAGTTTCTAAGAGTTACTAATCATATTTCTGGAAAAAGAAAAAAGAAAAAAGAATCTAAATTCCATAATTTTTGTCTCTTATATATTCTGTATTTGAAACATATAAAGTAAGGGGGAAAAGAGGAGAAGAAAGGAAAAATATTGAAGTTGAGAAATATTTTGATTGTTGGATTGAGTATAATTATAAATAAATATTCAAAAATTAGATGGATTACACAAATATAATTTATAAATGAATACCACTTTATGTAAATTTTATAAAATATATTTAACTTAATCAATTTTTTTATCATAAAAGCATATGTAACATAATAGGCAATGCTTTTGTCGGATAATTATCATAAGCTTAAAAATTATTTTCTATTTTATTTTTATTCTTTTCTAGTTTCAGATTATTTTTTATTTATTTTTTCTAAGACTAAACAGGTTTATTTTATTATTATATTTATTACATTTTTTCTTACCAACATACAATTAGGGTCGATTCAAAGTTGATAGTAAAATTTTTAATTATGACTCTAAAACTTAATTTTACTTGCGAATATTACCTTTTTTAAAATAATTATAATTAATAAAAATACACGTGACACTATTATTAAGCAAACTGGTTATCACATCACAACTGCGTTTTTTTTTTTGTTCTACGTCATCACGAGGTTACGATCACGAAATGTTACCTTTTATTATAGGACATTAGAAGTTTAATTTAAATTAATTTTATCATTTTTTTATTCAATTCGATAAAGCTTTTTCTAATTAATAAATTTGGTTAGGCAAATTAATTTGTTGTGTTTACTTCAAATGATATATATGTATTTTTGCTATTATTTTTAGATTTTTAATATATAATAACCTTAAAAAAAAAATCAACTGAATAGAAATATTTATACGTAAATGTCAATGCATAACTACTCCCTCATATAATTAAGCATGATTCCTCACGTCAATGTGATTTTATTTCAAATATCTGTCGTTATTTTCATACTTTTGTACCCTTCTTAAAGAAAATGGATAAAACATGATGTAATTTCTCTAAAATAATGCTTGACATCATCGTGCAATTACACGGTGATATTTAATTACATAGAGAAAGAGATTGATTTCTAATTTGTTTACAAACATAAATATAAATATTATTTACTAACAAACACAGTTATTATATTAATTAATTTCACCGTTTATCATAGTTTAGGTTTAGCTAAATTTATATTATATTGATATAAATCTATATTAATATTTTAATTTAATGCTCTGATAAATACACATAAAATGTATATATAAACACAAATATATGTCATTTAGATGGGGTTTAAATTTCTGTAAATTAAAAAAACTTTCGTATGGTAGTTATAGTTTTTTTTTTTTTTTTTTTTTTTTTTTTTTTTTTTTATTTTTTTATTTTTTTTTTTTTTTTTTTTACCGTTTTAAAATTTGAAAAACTCTATTTTTAGTTTAGCTCATGTAAGTGAATGAATTTGTATTTATATATATGTCTGTAATTTCTTTTTTTAAATTTGAAAATCAATATTTTTGTCCTTCACACTCAACTTAATATAAGTTAGTAATAGTTAAGGATCTATTTATTTTATTTTGTTACTAATAATTAGTTACAAAATATAATTATATATATAATAAAAAAATAATTTCCACAAGATAAATATTATATTCACAAAGGTTAACTTAGAAATATCTTTTGTAGGTGAAAAGCAAGAGAATTTTTTTATTAGTTATCTAGAAGATAATTGAATCATTCATATGTAGAGAGACGGATATAATTATTTGTTGTATATTTTTATGTGAATAGGGTTAGGAGACAAGAGAGGGTAGACCAGATGTTTGACTCAAAAGAAAAAAAAAAGTTTTAATTATTAAATGATGGAATAATCTTCAACACGTGCACATGTATATATATGTAAAGGATTCCAAAGCAAAATAATGTAGTTAGTTATGCCCCACAAAAGTTAATCAAATCAAACCTAAAACATATCCATCCCTATGTATGTAACTTCCAAATATAGCCTAACAATAACACCAACCTCTCCCAAAGATTAATCTTTTCTTTCATGTAAAAATATAAACTATTCCTCCAAATTGTTATTGTTTTGCATGTCACACAAACAAAACCTAGTCATTTGTATATGTCAAAACTACTTTTCTTAGGTGAATACTATGTATCTGTCCCCTGAGTTGAATTTTTCCACGTACATGCACGGCTAAAATTATTAAATTATTAAACCATTATTAATTTTATTCTTATTAGAAGTTAGTGGGTGATTCGTTAGTAGTTCGATATCGGGTGGAACAAAATGTCCAAGAAAATTCGCTAGGATAGGTTCTAACCTGGTTCTGATACATGTTAAAAGTGGATTTTAAACCTAACTCAACCCTACAAAATCGGATTGTAAGGTGAGATTTGTACCTTATTTGTATATTATAAAATTTTATGACCTAGGACTTACAACAATTCTCTCCAAAAGCACTTTTTAGTCTGGATGGCAAAGTGATTCACGTTTTATCTTGATTGTTGTCGCATATATAAGACATGCCCATTTTGTGGAAAATTGAAAACCGTATTCCAATGTCAATGTAATTCCATTAGCAAATACATAAAATATGGAGAAAAAAAAATAAGCACGATTGGTGGGTTATAAGTAGACGTTGTAGGTTAGAAACTTAGAAAGATGTTGAAAGCAGAACCAAACTCGCTTCTCTAAGCAACCTCTCATATGTATATAATAATTTATGTTTATTTGTGTGTTTGAGTGTTACTTATAAGAGGGTTTGTTAGCCAAAACGTTTGCATCAGTCGCAGGTGTAAGAGGTTTGTCCAATCCCTCCAACTCTCTAACGGAAAACACTTTCCCATCTTCCCCCACCATATATTCTCTTCTTCTGTCTCTTTCTACTTCCTTGTCTTTATTCTTATTTTCTTATCTCTCTCTCTTTCTTTCTTATACCTTCAATATTCCATACTCAGATATAAAGATCTTCACACAACAGAGAAATTAAACATACCCTAATCTTGAATTAGGGTTTTTCTTTTCCCTCTTTCTGTTCTTCTCTGTGTGTTTTAGCTTCTAGACAGAAGTAATATGTGCAGTAGAGGCCATTGGAGGCCAGCTGAGGATGAGAAGCTCCGAGAATTGGTGGAACGCTATGGACCTCATAATTGGAACGCCATAGCTGAGAAGCTTCGAGGAAGATCAGGTAAAAGAATCATGCCATGTATTAAACACCTTGTCATCTTCCTCTTGCTCAATCAACTTTTCATATCCATCCAAATCAAACACCTTCATTAGAAAAGTTACAGCACAACCTAACTGGTAAAATTTTCACCTGATTTATATATTATGAAATTTTCTTATATCTAGTCATGAGCTTTCAACCATTATTAGTCTATTAAACTTCAGATTATTCTGTTTGACAAACCCATTAGGGTTATAACACAAATAGACTGTGAGTGATTGAAAAAAAGATGAATGTTCTAGGGTTGATTAAAGATCTGTGAGACACTAACATTGATAAAGATGATGAATTGTTGTTGTTGTGCAGGGAAAAGCTGTAGGTTGAGATGGTTCAATCAATTGGATCCAAGAATAAACAGAAGTCCTTTTACGGAGGAAGAAGAAGAGAGGCTTCTTGCTTCTCACAGGATTCATGGGAACAGATGGGCTGTGATTGCAAGACACTTCCCAGGAAGAACTGATAACGCTGTGAAAAACCATTGGCATGTGATGATGGCGAGGATTCGGAGAGAAAGGTCCAAAGTTTATAACACCAAACACCCACTTTTCCCTCCAAACCTTGACACCGATTTTCAGACTGATTCTATCCCTTCTTTTGTTGAGAAATATTATGAAAAGTTCAGTCATCACCACCACCACCACCACCACCCTTGTGTCACACACACACCTTTTCACTTTCCCAAGAAGTTTCACTTTCAAGATCCAACTTCTGCTTCCACACTGCCTCCAGGTATGCTTTCTGCAACTTCATTCAACATTTCTTCGGGAAAATATAAATCAAATTAAAAGATGTATATATTATAATGAGGACGTGGTTGATAAAGCTGATTTACAAATGTCATCAAGAGTTTAAAAGTTTGTTTGTAGACTATTTGATTGAGTTGAAAGTTTTTTTTTTTTCGGAGAAGCTTCTTTTTAAAAATTTCTAGTGGATAAGAATAAAATTATTAGTTTGTTCACAGATTAAAATTAAATTTTGTATAAATTAAGAAATAGAAAACTAGAAGAAACATATTTAAAATATAGTTTATGAGATTACTCATTTAAATAGCTTATATATAAAATTAAGTTTAAAATTACCAAAATAAACTCGTATATGTCAGACAAATTTGCTTCATTCAAATCGGTTCATAAACTACGTGAAAAAACGTATAGATTTGTGATTCTGATATAATGTAGCAACTAAAATTATCTATTAGTATTAATTATCAACTAAGTTCACAATGCTCACAAATTTATTTTAAAGATTAAATATATTTTTAAGTCCCTCAATTTCCAGTTAAATTTGAAATTAGTCTTTTTTCAAAAATTTTGACCAAGTTAGTCCTTCATCTCTAAAAATGCGTGAATTTAGTCATTTTAACCAAATTTTGTTAAGTTTATATGATGTTTCAAGCGTATTTCATGATAGTATTTGAATTGTTTACACAGTTTGACACATTTTCGCTTTAATGTTAACTCAAATATTATCATAAAATGCGTTTAAAATATTAAATAAACCTAACAAAATTTAGTAAGAATGACTAAATTTACGTATTTCTAAAGATGAATGACTAAGTTAGTATAAAGTTTTGAAGAAGGATTAATTCCAAAATTCACTGAAACTTGAGAGACAAAAATATATTTAACCCTTATTTTAATAACATATTTACTATATATATGAGTCGAGAAGATAACATTTTTGGATCAATCGATATATTATTCCTCTTAAAATTTAGAACTCTTTCACAAATGACACCTCAAAATTTTGAATAAAATGGGTATTTAAATTTGCTCTTGACCAATACAATAAAACAAGAAGTCTATGAAAATATGTTCTGTATATTTATATCCAAGCAAGATATATATTTATATCCAAGGGTTGTTCTAAGTATAAAGTTTCCTTCGAAGATTACACTAGAAATCAGACAAGTAGAATATCATAGTTTTCGATGCAACTTTCTTTTGTTGTCTTATTCTTTGTCCTTATTAGGGTACTATAACAATATTTCTCTTGCAACAAACATGCATTGAAGTGAATACTGATATTTTGCATTGGGGTGATGAGTTAATGATGAGAATGTTGATGTGATAATGTTGCAGAGAAGAGTGAATCAGTGGAGTTCTATGATTTTCTTCAAGTAAATACCGATTCCAATAAAAGTGAAGTGACAGACATAGCCAGAAGAGACGAAGAGGAAGTGAGTCAAGAAGATGGTGTGGAACTGAAGAACATTGGTGTTCCATTCATTGATTTTTTGTCTTCTGGAACCTGCTAACACAACTGCGACAACCTTAATTACCCATTATTCTCCTATCATCATTTCAGCCTGACCATCGAGAACAATATCTCGACTTTAGAACCATTCATGTAACTTCCTTCTCTATTATTCACAAAAGAGTAACGTATTTAAGGAGACATGTACATTTATAACATGTAAAAAAAGGCTTATGAGAAGCTCCATGCATCAAAATCATCAAAATGTTGCATCATGTAAACCGAAAGAAAATCACAAGTTCCATAGATGCTTGCATCTTCAAAGATTATATGTTATGAATTGGGTTAGGGACAACATGTGGGGTTGGATATTGGATACTAGTCAAATATATAATTAACTATCTCTTAACCTAATATCAAACTTTAAATCTAGCTAAAGGAATTGAGGTATGAATTTAATCAACAACAATTTTTAATGATACACACACACACACACACATATATATATATATATATATATATATATATATATATATATATATATATATATCTTTTTATTTGAAAAAAACCAAATGGTGCATTATTTTTGAATTATGAAAATGAACGTATTTAAAAAAAAACGAAAATGGACAGGTCAAGCCAACTTTGTAGAGTTTTATTGTGAACAAGTCGTACCAGTTTAGCATGGCTTTTAACTTACTAAAGTTGTACTTGCCTGGTACAATTTCGATGTGTTATAATTTTTTTATTTATTTTCATTTAAGTTGTTTTTGCATAACACAATTTCAGTATATTTTGATATAAACTGAAATCATACTAAATTCGTAATACTTTAATACAAATTGAGAAAATAGAAAATAGTAAATTTTGCACATCACAATTTTTATTTAGTATGAAATATTTAAATGTAAATATTTGATAAATCTTTATTTAATAAAATAACACATCACAAAAATTTTCTAAATTTTCTAATAAGTATAGGTATATCAACTAAAAGACTAAAATATAAAAACAAAATAAAAAAAAATAGTAGTAAATGAAGAGTTTCAATCCGAGCTTCTTATCAAAAGTTAGAAGCATTTAAAGTTTTTCTTTACAAAATTTTTTTATCTCAAAATCTAGGACTATTCTATTAAATGTAATAATTGCCCTATCAAATATATATATATATATATATATATATATATATATATATATATATATATAAATATAAAGTTATCATAAAAACAAAAAATTAAGGCAAAAATCAATTTTTAATGGTTTTTAATGAACTTAATAAAGAAGAGAAGTCCTATTATACCAGCAGTAAAAGTTAAAAAAAAAACACACACACATACTAAGGGAATATTATACCAGCTGGTGATTGTACGAATTTTGGATTAATAATAATAACAATATATAACTACATAGTTCTGATTAAATATTAAAAATAGAAATGAAGGGTTGAAAAAAGTAAAAGAAAAAACCAGTAACTATAGAATAATATAAATGGTGCAATTAGTTATTAAAATAAACAGTAAAAAAACAACTTTACCTTGTGTACAAAAAATCTATAAACATAAAAAAGTAAGACACTCTTTTTTTTCTAAAATGACTTAAAATGAAGTCTCAAAAATTTATTACAAAGTATTGGAAACTTATTAAACAAAAGATTAACAAAATCAAACAAGTTTCTCAAGTAATTAATAAAAAAATAAAACCGATTAAAAGTATTTGTCAGAAATACACTATCAATAGGAATACAATTTCATCCTAAAATATTTTGAAGTAAAATAATATGTGGAAATAATTTTATTTCCTATTTCCCCTAATATGTATGTTATTTTTATAAAAAAGAAACACCTTTTTATTTTAACAAACTCTTTTTATTTCTAGATTGGTGTAATCTAATTTAAGCATTCTTTGGATTTCTTCTTGTAATTTGAATGAAAAATTATTTTTAACAAATTTTGTTGAAATTTTTTTAAAAATACACGTGATAGTACCTCGATAAATAAAAGAAAAGTGTGATATAATTTGGAAAGAGAAAAAAAAAAGTTTGATGTATATTAAAAAATAAACTTCATCAATTTGTCAAAATATCATATTCTTCATTGTAATTACACTGAGTTTGGTTCAATCGGCCAATTGGAAGAAAGTCCTCAATAAACTCAATGTCGTTGTTTGTTTCATTAAATGCAATTTAATAGTGTTGTCTATTCTTTCACCACTAATTAATGAATGAAAACGTATTAAAAAATATCTTCCCTGTATTTTAATTATACACTAGTTATATTAAGTTCTCTTAACACATCTGCTTTTGAAAAATACTAGATTTTTGTCAACATTATTCATATTATCTCTCAAAATTAATTGTTCACGGAAAATCATTCATAATTAAAGTTTACGAAAAAAAAAATCATATTAATATAGAACCCTTTAAATTTTAATTGAGAGCACAGAAACACCGACAAGCATATTAAGCAAATGGGAGTTGTGTCTTGGTGCATCTATAAAGTAAAATAATCAATATTTTTGTTTTATCCTTATTTATCGGTAAACCGAACTTGTATATTATTTTTTAGGAAAAAAATTGTTTTTTATACGTAAAATTGAAATAATTCTTTGTCAAAACTTGTGTTCGGTTTAGTTCTTGGATTTTTAAAAGAATTAATTTTGGTTCCTATTGTTTTAATGGAATCCAAGTTTATCCGACCCGACGTGACAACCAATACGTCATGTATTTTTCATTTTTTACATAAAATAAAATACTAGTATCGGTTTAGTCCGCATTTTTTACAATTAATTTCAAAAATAAATAAAAATAGTTAAAAGCCCAACATTTAAAATAAAAAAGTAAATGAATTGACTTACCCAACCACAACCTTATTATTATCATTTTAATTAATAATATATTACTAATAATACATAATAATAATAATAATAGTATTATTATTATTTTATATTATTATCAATATTATTATGAGCAGTAACTAATAATAAAATTAAAGAAGTAACTAATAATAAAATTAAAGAATGAGTTAGGATGCTCCCGATTCATAAACTTATTGGGTTAGGGGCACGAGACCCGTGACATTTTAATTATACCTGTTAAGTTTGATATCCGTTGAGTTTGGGTATGTAGATGAGAATAATTCTTTTTAAGAGAATAGATATAAGATAGCGAAACTCATCCCCTCCCCTATTCCTATGTCCAAGTGGTGTCTTCTGTTTGTCAAAGAATCTACGTAATATTGTATTATTTAAATTGGGCATTAGAATAAAGATTACTTTATACATATATTAAATCATATCTTTGCATACGATTTTGGTTATTGTATTTTATTTTAAATTTATTAAAATATTTATAGTTTATAAGATAACTTAGAAAAATTATTTTTATTATAATTTTTTGTTTCATCTTGAATTATTGTTTTGTCTACTTTATTTCTTTTTGACTTGTTAAATATTTATAAAATTCACTCGAATTTTAGAGGTGTTTTTTCTCTCATTATAATCTTTATTATATATTTTTTTTTTCATTTGCATAGTTTTGTCTAAGTTCGGACGATGTATTATATTTTAAGAAATACAAACCTTCATTTTATTAAATCAAATTGTTTATAGACACTCATATTATTATTTATATTCCATTTCAATATTTATTATTTTTTTTAAATTAAAATGTTTCACTCTTAATTTGAATTTACATGAACTCTTTGTTTAGTTTATTAATTAATATAAAAGAAAAAATTTATCTTTTTTCTTCTCTTTTAAGTCTTATTTATTTTCACTTGAAAAACCTTTATTTTGTTAAAAAACTCATATTTTTGTGTTCTCTTTTATTCATGTTTTCAAAGTATTTTATCTTTTCATCAGAAAATTCAATCTTAACATCATAGAATTAAATTATTTATAAAACACATATTTAATTATTTTTACCTTTTTCGGTATTTTTATTCATTGTTTATTTATTACATTCTAAAGAATGAATGATATTACCTTTGATTGTGTCTCTTTTACTTGGAATTCGCAGTGATATAGCTTTATTTTGATTTTTCTAACTTTTTATCAAGTTTTCATCGTGTTTCATTTACCATGAATAACAAAATTTATTGTTTGAATATTTTTTATGGACATCCAATATAATTTTTACATTTAAACGATAAGAAGTGTACTTTTTAAATGATGAGTCTTTTGATATGATTTATCAGACTACTTTTTTAATTATTATTAGTTAACATTACTAAACATTTTTATAAATTAATGAATGTTCTCATTGTGGTACAATTTTAGTCAGGCGTAATTATTTACTATTTTAATTAAAAAATAAATATATTTTTAATTTCTCAATTTACATACGAAATTGAAATCCATTAATATCAGAAAATTTATATAAAACTCATTCATATACTTTAGTAATATAATATATGAAATACATTCTCTTAATCGAATTACGTTAAGTGATCGCGCATGTGTATGTATTTTTTAAATACGTATGATATTATATGATATTATATTATAAATGATAATATTATATTGTTATTAAGTTAATATATAAATTAAAATTATATTTATTAAAAATAAAGTAAAATATATCGAAACAGATAAAAGAATAATCATTGATAAATAAAGAAAAAGAGAAGAAATAGAGACATCCAATTTTATAAAAAGTTTGTAAAAGTAAGGCCAATTTTTAAAAGTAGACACAAAATCATGCTCTAATTTTTAAAAGTACTTATTTTTTACCCATTTTTTTCGAAGCAATATAATTTATTCTTGTATGTGGCTTTTCTACTCTCTAAGAGATCATAAATCATGTTCTAATTGTTAATCAAACTCTTCTTCTAAATTATATGAAAACAAACACCTCTGGAAGGTACTCTTATACCCATATCTAATTTTTCGACATCTGTCCAATTTTTTGGTTTTTTTGTCATTCTCTTCTTTTAACCTTTCAACTTCCCTTCCCGCTCATCTTTTGGGTTTTGTGACTTTCGACGATGGCTTACGAATTTCAAATTTCTTCAAGTTTGGGATTTATGTTTTTTCCCAGATTCAACCGTTAAAATTTTTGTGTTAATTTTTTACGAACTTTTGGTTTTGAATTTTGTAGCTTTGGAGAAACAAGACTTGGAGGTAAGGATTTAAGGTGATTTGTAAAAGGAATTAAAAAAGATTCAATTTTTAGCCTTTTTTTTTTCCTTTTATGTTTCAAATGCTTCTCATTTTTTCCTTTTTCTAAACTTTTGTAGGTCGTTGTTGACAGAGGAGATTGTTGGAATATTTTTCAAGTTTGGGGCTTTTGTTTTTTCCCAGATTCAACCGAAAGTTTTCTGTTAATTTTTTGGGAACTTTTGGTTTTGAATTTTTCAGGTTTGGAAAAACAAGGCTTGGAGGTAAGGATTTAAGGTGGTTTGTAGAAGGGAATTAAAAAAATTCGATTTTTAGTCTTTTTTTATTTTTATTTTTATGCTTCAAATGCTTTTCATCTTTTCCCTTTTCTAAACTTTTGTAGTCACCATTGACATAGGGGATTGTTGAAGTAAATTTTTTTTTTCTGTTGATGGGAATTTTTGTAAGGTGATTTTATTTTTGGTAAAATGTTGTTGGTGATTTCAAGTGAAATGTTGCAGCAATTTAAATAAACACCTGCACAAATAGGTTTTATTCTTCACGGTAAGCTTGATTTTATTTTTAGGTTTTCTAGGTTTTGTTTCCTTATTTGATTTTATTTCATGGTTCATTGGGCTTTTTTGGAGAAGTTCTACATATCAAGGAAAGTTGTGATATCGAGGACGAAGACAAGAACATGCGTTGGCTCCAATCTTGGTGGTGCTCGGGATCCTGCTTCCTTTTCTTTTTGTGAGGATTGCGATCTTGATGCGGGAATTTGTTAGGGCATGTTTCTAGGTAATATATCTTCTCCTGTAACTTTCTTTGCACTCTGTAAAAAGAACATGTCCATTTTTCAATTATTTTATTTGAAGAAATAACTTTTTCATCCCATGGACATATTATGGGAGTGATTTATCCCATCTTCGTTTATTGTGGTTATGGTGTTCCAGGTTTCATCATCTAAGATCCAAGGCCATTTGGCTACTTTAATATTGAACAAACTTTGAGTTTTTTGGTATTGGAATTTAAGTAAAGACCCTTTCTATTTGTTATTGAACTTCATTTTTTTTATTGTAATTGATATAGATGATTATAAATTTGCAATTTTCATTCTTTGCTTTCCTAAAATTTGGTTTTTTAATTTTGTCACTGTTGACATGATTTTAACTTTGCTTTTTTCATATGTTGAAGTCATGATTCATTTAGATAGTTTGTTATGCAATGAGTATGGTTAACTTAATATTTTTAAATTAATGCTTCAATTATTAATTGATCCTTATTGTTATCTTATAAAAGCTTGATCCTTATTGCATCAGGGGAATCTTTCTGCATTTGAAAGCAAGGTCTATTGCAATTAAGAATGCACATGGCAAATTTCAGAATCTTAGGTTATTTTTCTACTTGCTTCCAATGTAATGTAGGATGAAAATTTAAAACTGATACAATATAATAAATTGTCCGGAAGGAAATGCATGTTATTTAGTACTTCGAACTGAAGATGTGTGAAGGCTCTAGGTGATTACTTAACAGAAAGAAATATCATGAGAATTTGTGAGTAGTTTATGTAAAAAGATGTTTTGCAAAGAATGTTGTTCTCTACAATCCACATAGTTTTATGTTTTGATTTCTGATTTTGATGTTCCTTCGTAATGCAACAGATAATGTTTATACGCAGATTGTCACAAGATGGAAGTCTTATTGGTGTTTTCAGCATGGAGAATTCCAAAATCGATGAGCAACTGCTTCAAATGTCTAAGTCATGGGACATTGTAGGTAAGTCATGGTATTGAAATATACTTTACACCGCAATTGATTGTAACGATGAGATGATGATTATTACTTATTTGTATATCTTTGAATTCTACAAACTTTTTCATTATCATTTTGACATTCAAATTTTGGTTGGATTTTAGTTAATAAATCTGCAACTCATAGCCAATGTGTAAGATGTACTTGTGATGGGATTGAGTCCCACAATGGAAAGATAGAATTATAGTTAGGTTTACAAAACTTTGGCCTTGAGTCATTTTGGAAGGAGGTGGCATTTGTCTTGCTTTACTTTGTTATTTTTACATATCAGTGAAGAGTTTGTATGTAGTAAAATTATTGTATTATAATTTATTCTAGACGATGTTGATCTTGAATGGTGTTGGTGAATCTGACTTGGACAACCGATAATATAAAATATGATCCTAAATTTTTTTAAAGTTGTGAGGAAATTATAAATTTGCTTATAAATAATAAAAGTTAAGGAAGTAGAGGAGAAAACTAAAGGTGGGATTTTGCTTCATTGAACCATTAAGGGGTGAGGTGGTTGTTGTATCACTTATTTCTTAAATGAGCTTAATGAAATTGTTGTATCTTTGTGTACCTGAACCATCAATCTGGTCTTTACCACATCAAGAGGAGTTGTGACTGCTCCAGTTATGGCACTTGTCATCAGGTATCAAATTCACCATTCTCAGTTCAAACAAATCAAGTTCGGCAGAACATAGAGGTTTTAAGAGATAGGGTTAAATATGTTTTTGGTCCCTCAAGTTTCAGTGAATTTTGGAATTAGTCCCTCATCAAAACTTTATATCAATTTAGTATTTCATCTTTTAAAATGCATGAATTTAGTCCTTTTAACCAAAATTTTGTTAAGTTTATCTGACGTTTCAAGCACCTTTCATGATAGTATTTAAGTTAACATTGAATCAAAAAATGTGTCAAATAGTGTAAATAATTTAAATACTATCATGAAATGTGCTTGAAACGTCAGATAAACTTAACAAAATTTGGTTAAAAAAACTAAATTCACGCATTTTGAGAGATGAATAACTAAATTGGTCATAAATTTTGATGAGAAACTAATTTCAAATTTCGCTGAAACTTGAGAGATAAAAAATATATTTAACCTTAAGAGATATGTAGTATCAGTCACTGCCCCAAGCATAGCATTCTATGGATCATTAGGATCTCTTTTTGCCTGTAAAGAAACGAAAATTCAGGAACAATAAAATACCTCTAGCGAGCCTTTTGTTGTAACCTCATTCAAGCAAAGAGAAAGAGCCGGTTGTAATAATTCCGATAGTATTAATATATATGCTTGAAATCCTTATTCCTGAGTTAACTACAATAATAACTAATTTTATGCACTTCTTTTCTTCATCTCAAAATGAGATTTACAATTTTACATGAAACAAAAGCTTCATCTTTTAATAGATGGTTTAAAATCAAAAACAACTTTTAATAAAATTTCATAAAAATCAATTGATACTTCAAATTGCAAGCTTACCGCTAATTTATACCCAATACCAAGCTGCTCATAAATGCACAATTCTATGTCATCAAATGGTAAATCTCGCAATAAGAAAGATCCATATTCCTAAAATATAAAAAAAAAAAGTTCATTATAATATTCAAATAGCATGTAAAATGGGAAAGGTAAAAAAATAATGTAAAAAGACATCAAGGTTCTGATCACTCGCAACATCATATCTCTTCTCACTTGCATAAAACTGCCTTTCAGAGTTCTCTGAGTAAAAGGCTCCACAAGGAACAATATCTTTAAAGCAGAAATCATATATGGTACCCAGAAATTAGTAACTAATGATTTATAGTGGTAGTTTTGCATTTAATTTTAACTATTTTACTGTTTAACTGTTGATTCAATTGTTACTTTTTAATTTTAATATTTATCATCTAAAAAAAATAATACCTTTGATTTTATATATCAATATATTTTAATATTTTTGTATTGTCAATATCTACATGTGTTACATTAATTTTACATTATTTTTATTTTGTACGGGACCATATTTCGATTATGTGCATATTTTCTATATGATCATATTATTATTTGAATTAATATAAACAGTAATATTAGGAACATTATTATTATTGAGATTATTATTATTAGTAGCAATAATGTTAGTACTATTATCTTTGATTTTATATATCAATATATTTTAATATCTTTATATGTGTTTGTCGATATTTGTATGAGTTTCTATTTATAAATTTTAACATTAATTTCATGTTATTTTTATTTTTTACGGGACCATATTTCGATCATGTACATATTTTTTACATGATCATATTATTATTTTAATTAATATAGCAGTAGTATTAGTAACATTCTTATTATAAATTAGTAGTAATGTTAGTACTATTAGCTGTGATTTAATATATCAATATATTTTAATATCTTTGTATGTGTTTGTCGATATCTACATGTGTTTTTATTTATAAATTTTAACATTAATTTCATGTTATTTTTATTTTTTATAAGACCATATTTCGATTTTGTGCATATTTTCTACATGATTATATTATTATTTGAATTAATATGAGCAATAATATTAATAACATTATTATTATTATTATTAGTAACAATAATGTTAGTACTATTATGTTTGATTTTATATATCAATATATTTTAATATTTTTGTATGTGTTTGTCGATATTTATATGTGTTTCTATTTATAAATTTTAACATTAATTTCATGTTACTTTTATTTTTTACGGACCATATTTCGATTATGTGCATATTTTCTACATAATCATTTTATTATTTGAATTAATATGAGCAATAATATTAATAACATTATTATTGAGATTATTATTATTAGTAATAGTAATGTTAGTACTATTATTATTAACATTAACATTATTATTATTATTATTATTATTAGCATTGATATTAACATTATTATTATTATTATTAGTTTAAATTTTTTTATAAGTCGTCACTTTGAATTGATACAAGAGTTCAACTTTTAACTTAAACTTTGTATTCACTTTTCTAATATTAATTTCATGTTGGATTTATGTTGTACAAGATCATATTATATAATATGCATACATTTTACTCTAACAATAATCCATGCATACACATTCTATTTTAATAAAAACATACAAGCATATGTATATCCTGTTTCTATTTAAAAATTTTAACATCAATTCCATATTGTATTTATTTTGTACGATACTATATTACACACTATGCCTACATTTTACCTTAACAACATGTGTATATGCATTTCCTTTTAATATAATATACATGTATTTATTCTACATGTATTTTTATTTAAAAATTTTAACATCAATTTCATGTTATATTTATTTTGTACGGGAACATATTACACAATATATCTACATTTTATTTTAACAATGACCTTGCATACACATTTTATTTTAATATAGTATATAACTCAAACGTATAATTTAAATTTTAATCATGTAACTTTATTACAAATTACTAATTAATTACTGTCTATTTTATGATTTAAAATAAATAAAATCATATTTAATTATTATTTTTTAATTTTATTATTTTTAATATAACAATAATTATATTAATTATATAATAGTAGAATATAATTACATAAATAAATAATTTATTCAAATATAATAATTATTATATTAAATTTTTTATCCGAATAAAAAAAACAAAACAAAAAATATGACCAGTGCATAGGGACGGGTCTCATACTAGTATTTATTATGTGGTTAGGGGCATGTGTTTATTATGTAGTGTAAACATAGAGACTATCACGCCTGTATATATACATTTTTAAAATATGTGTGTTAATATATTAGTAGGTGATAAATTATGATGCAGGCGGGAATAAATAGACAACAATGAATTTGTCCAAGTGGGGACGAAATTTGTTGATACTTAATATAGGGTTTATATTATCATTTAATTGGATAAAGATTTTTGGACAAAGTTTTAACAATATCCACATGAACCACTCAATTGGATCAATATTTTTTTTTTAAATAATTTATTATGGTTTGAAAAGAGAAGACAAATGTTTGATGAAAGATTTGTCAAAGTTTGTTAACAAATTTTTTTTCAAAGTATCAAAATCCTATTTAATTATTACTTCTACGAAAAATATATAATAAATACGATTTCCTACTAGATATTAACATTATCAAAATTCATATACAACATTATTTTAGCATTCGTAAAACATAATTTTAGCAATTTAATTCTTCATAAAAATCAAAGAAAAGTATTAGAGTGGGACATATTTGGTGAAAGTTATTATTAAGGGGTTGGATCCTCTTATATCTAAGTAAAGCCCCAGCGAAACACACACTATATTTGAATGTGGTGTTGAAGCAATTTCGTTTTCATTCAACACTGAGTCTTTGACTTAAATATATTAATGATTCTATCACATCTAATAAGAGGAAATAAACTGAACACGGTGGTACTGTCATAAATATAAACATTCTACGGCAAATGATGAAAGAGCTGCTCAGTAGCACAAAGAGCAAGAAGGGAATGGAACATACAGTGTTGAACCAAATCAGAGATGTGTCCCACTTAGCCGAGGATGTCATCGACATATTCGTGGCCAAAGTTTCCATTTTCAAGAGGAGAACCATTCTGGGGAGGATGCTCCTTGGCTTTGGCCAAACAAGGTTGCTCCATGACGTAGCCGAAAAAATAGACAAGATCAAAGCCACTCTCAACGAAATACGCGACAACAAAAGCAAATATGATGCTTTCAAAGAAACCAATAATCAATCTGCAGCAGAAGAAGAGGAAGAGGAGGAGAAGGAAAGAGCAAAAGCACTGCACAAGCTAAGAAGAAATGTGGAGGAAGATGACGTGGTTGGCTTTGTCCAAGAATCCAAGGTTGTCATCAATCGACTCCTGGAAGGTGGTTCAGATCGTAACGCTGTCTCGACCATTGGCATGGGGGGATTGGGGAAGACCACCCTTGCCCGAAAGGTCTATAACAGCACCCAGGTGAAGCAACACTTCAAGTGTCGTGCATGGGTTTATGTGTCAAACGAGTGCAGAGTTAAGGAGCTTTTGCTTGGCCTTCTTAAAACCTAAAAGAAATAAACATAGCTCTTATTTTCAGCTTTAACTTTAAAGTAATTTATACACCCAAAGAAAAACTGATCTAAACACAACCTATATGGTAACAAATGCAGAAATCAATATTATTAGTTATGAAGATAAATGCTCAATGTAATAATTCAGTAACTTTCTGAACTCCAACCTTCTCAAATTCAACACATCAGATCTTGTTATCAGTAACTTCCAAATGCGAAATGAATGAATGTGGAAAATAAACATTTTTCAAACAATCCAGACTGCTCAGGGACGTAGAAACCACAACAGAAAAAGACAATAACAGTTTGTTTGCCTCCTCACCAAATCAAAATCTGACGGGACTAAGCATCACTAAACAAAAATTGCTACTACCCATAACTAAAGCAGTAATATGAAGTATTTTAAAAGGTAATATCGAATAAACAAAAAAGCCTATATCATTCAAAATGTGCAATAGAAGATATAGGACAAAAACTTTAACTAATCATCCTATAAATAAAATTATAAAGGCAATAGAAGCACTAACAGTGTTTCAAACCACCATCACCACCTCTCTCTCGTTGTTCAAAGAATCAGAGCATGGAAGAAGGTAC
>Ga0214543_1002633_pt1 | contig 35239 bp, 16 predicted proteins | sample CNSS2metaG_FD_160094 | JGI IMG/M metagenome (GOLD analysis project Ga0214543, IMG submission 160094) | Root nodule microbial communities from cowpea collected in UCLA plant growth center, Los Angeles, California, USA - CNSS2 | ecosystem: Host-associated > Plants > Roots > Nodule | place: USA... | reverse complement strand
AGAAATGAATTAGTTTGATTATGTTGATATTAGTCCCAACATGTTCAAAATGACATCTTAATCTGAGCATTGAAGTAAGTGATATTGATCTAAGCTTGGAAAAAATTAAATTGATCTAAGTCTGGAAGAAGTTAAATTCATAACATTAATTCATCCTCATCAAAATGCACTACATCAATGTTTGGCAAAAGTGAAATTGAACGAAGTTTAAGGAAAGTCAAAATGCAATACATCAATAATGAATTCTACATCAAAAATTCAAAAAAAAAATAACTGAGACGTTTGTAGCTGCTATCATGGCCTCCTCATAATCTGTAATTTCATTCTAAACTGCTGAAATGGTTCCTCTGCAATTTCATCCTAATCTGTAATTTCATCCTAAGCTGCAACTGCAATCCAATGATGAAATGACAAGTATTAGCTGCTTCCTCTGCAAATCCGAGCTCAAGAAAGACGAAGATGAAGAAATTTCCTTAATTGCAAAATTTCCCATAAATGAAAAAATTAACGTTAATTAGTCATATGTACCATACACGTAACACACCCTAATACAAACCGTGTCACCTATACAATGTTCCGTTAATGATTTAAACGGCGTTACACAAAATAAAACACGAATTGCGAAAATATAAACATGAGGACCATCTTAAACATTCTGTCAAAATGAGAACCAATAAGCTATTTAAGCCTATTATTTTTATGAGAACTAATTTTAATTTTGTATCATTTCGAAATAAATAAATCTTTAATGTCTATAAGAATATCAACAGTAATAATTTAAGAGTGAATAAGCAAGTTTCATATATTTAAAAATAAAACCAAAGGAAAGATGGGTCGGTGGAAGGATGTAAGGGTGTGTCAGCCTCTCACTTATTTCTGTCTGTGTCGTTTTTTTCTTTAAAATTGGAATAGGACTAATATTTTAAAGAACAAAATTAAAGAAAAATAGGTAACCCGCTCACCTACACGAGGGATTGATAAATTGGTCCGTCATTTTTTTTTCTTTATTTTTATTTTGAAATTTTAAAATTTATATATATATATATATATTTATAGTATATTTAATCATTTTTAAGTTATTAATTATTAATTAATATTTTTAATTAGATAAATGAAAATAATTATTATTATTATAACTAATAATAGTTGGAACTTAATTTGTAAATGTTAATGATTTAAATTATAATAATATGTTTATATATTTACAAAAAATTAATTTAAATTTTAAATTTTTATTATTATTTTCATTTTAATTTTTAATTTATAAAATAAAACAATAAGTTAGGGGGTGACTAGTCTACTTTTGACCCATCAATTTGCCAGGTTAGGTAAATCGAGTCAAAATAGAATGAATGGCTAAAAATTTCAATCCAACCCATTCTATTTTGATGGAAGGGAAAACTGACGGGTAGGCACAACCACTTTGACATTCTTATAAGAAACATAGTACTTAAAAGAAGTGTGATAAAGTTTTTTCTTCTTTATAATATAAAGTTACATCTAGAAGCTTCTTTTTTAATAAGAAGGAGTGAATTGGTTTGATGTTAAAGATTTTATTTTTAAAATTTTTTGGCTATTTAAAACTTGTTTATCATAAATCTTAAGTTAAGTTTATTCCAAGATTTGATTGCAAATATCAAAGTATTAGACCTTTGGAAAGTTTATAAAAATTTAATCTTGCAATGCAAAAGTAGAATAAAGTGAATAAGGAATTGAGAAAGTCAAACACAAAATTTTTATATCCTACATTCAGTGGTTAATCAAAGAGAGTGATTACAAATTACTATCTTAATAAATTCATATTACAGCCACTAATACAAAGTTAAACATGCAAAATCACGATTAAGATGATGGAAGATGCCTCATTTTCAAAACCTACAAAGGATGAGAAGACACTCTTGAAACACAAGAGATGAAAAAACTTTTCTTGATAAAACACAAGCAATGATAAACACCTCTCTTGAAAATACAAGACAAAAGAACACTTTCCTTAACAAACATTAAGGGGCGAACTAAGCTTCAAGCCCTAGCAGCAACAACGTTATCACACAAGAACACTCTTGTAGAACTTAAAAGTCATTCTTTTTAAGACTAGGTTAAACCAAAGATTATTACAAAGCAATTTCACACTCTTACGTCTGTATTTTGAAAATATAAAGTTATGGTTAATTTATAGAAGAAAATCGCATTTTAGCCCATATTAGAAAAGATCCATTTCAAAAATAGGTCAGAATTATCTATTATTGTTTATGATAATTGATTATTCCAAAGTGAATTTGAAAACAAATTTTTACTGGGATAATCGGTTATTTTAGAGATAATCAATTATCTTAGTCCAAGAAAAAAAATTAATTGATTGTTAAAAGTAATAATCGATTCTTAAATAGAGAAAATAATTTTACGAGAATCTCAAGAGTTTTCGAGGTGATAATGATGAAATTGCGCTACAATTGTCTTTCACTTACCATTTAAACTTTTTCTTACTCTAGTTTAACATAGAAATTTCATTCCTATGACTTCAACACAATTTTTACAAGTCTTCCTGATTGTTTATACATCCAAGTATTCTTAAAGACTTGATCTTTTTCTTCATACATCATCGTCATCAAACTTTTTCTTTCATTATGATTTAGAGCTAGATATCCATCTTCATCTTAATTCAACAAGCATGTTACACTAGGCATGCTACACTAGAGCAACAAAGGCATTATGATTTAAAAAAGATTTTTTGTATCGATTCTGAAACCGACATAAATACAACCAACATAGATCGTTTTCATTTTTTATGTCGATTATTGTCACAACTGGCATAGAAAGTCTTACTTTCTCTGACTCTTCTCGCTCCACAAAATTCTAAAGCTCAAGACCAAGTAGTAATAGTTTCTTTTTCTCATTGTCATTGTCATTCACTCCTTACTTCGCTTCCTCTGCCTTTCTTCATTCACATCTGTGAGGTATGCCTTCTCATCGCCCCTTCCATGGCCTCTAATACCACTCTCATCACATCTTCGTGAAAGAGGTTTGGGACTCTGGTGCCGACATTGCAAACACAAGGAACACATTATTACACCTTCAATGATCTCAATAGGAATGAAAAAAAAATCTAAATGAGAGGAAAACACTCATTTACTAAATGAGAGAGTTGTGAAAGTGAGAGTGAGAACGAGAGCGCCATGCTAGCGACAATTAGCAAAACGAAGAGAACACAATGACCATTGAAACGAGGAGGCGATGAGTGTATAAATATATAAATTAGAAAATAATTTAATAAAACTCAATTAGAAATATATAAATTTACGAAAAAATTGAAACTTAATATTAATTAATTTAATAAATTATATAATATATGTTAAATAAATAAATTAAAAAAGTTCAAAATTTTCATTGTTTCAAATTTTTTTAAAGAAAATTGAAAAGTTGTGCTAGAATTGTGTGGAAAACTACTATGTAAGTACGATGAATAACATGTTATGTAGCTAAATTTATTTTAAGAAAATCTCTAGGAGGTTCTCATTGAAATGGTTGATGTTTTCTAGTTATCACATGAAAGTGACAAGAAGAGGTGCCATTATCACATAAACACAGGTAAAAGAAGCAAGAACTTTATCATGCACTCACTCCCACACCACACTTCACAACCACCATCAATGGAAGACCAAAACCAGTGTAAAACAAGTGACCAACAATTGCAAAACCTTAATCTCCCCAAAGTTCTTCTTCACGGTCCCCCAGGTTTTTCCTCTGTTCTCCAACCACCCTATTCCGAAAAGTTCCATCTTTTAAACCACTCATCGCTTCCCCTTCACCAATTTGCGGCCACCCACCCCCACCACTGCGCCACCGTGGCTGCCGTCCTCTGTGATGGGGGCTACCCCCTCACCGTCGACATGCTTAGTCTCCTCCCGTCGCTCCGCCTCGTTGTCACCGCCAGTGCAGGCACTGATCACGTCGACCTGGACGAGTGCCGCCGCCGCGGAATTCAGGTTGCCGGTGCCGGAAATTTGTTTTCCGAGGACGTCGCCGATTTGGCGGTGGCTTTGTTGATCGACGTGGTGATGAAGATATCAGCAGCGGATCGGAGTTTGAGAAAACGACACGTTGATTCACGAGCTATTACGTATGCTTCCAAGGTACGTGATTTTGTATTATTCGTAGAAAGTTCGTCACCAAGAAGTTTAAATTTTTGTTTAATTAGTCAGATATTATTTAATTTTGTTTGAATGTGTTTGTCTGATATCCCATTTTAGTAAGGTGTTAATTGAGTTTTGAACAGGTGATTTAATTAGATTTTTCTTAGAAAAAATTATTAAAGCTATTAAGGTGTTAATATTTAAAATAATTTATAAAATAAGTATTAATATTTATCAAAACTTATTGATAAAAATCATTAACAAAGTTAATTATGTTAATATTTGATCTTATATTAATATTTATTAAAATTTATAAATAAAAGTCATTAACAAAGTTAATTAGGTTAATATTTTTTTCTTTTTAAAGTTAACAAATTGAGAATTTTTTTAAAGTTGAGATGCGATTAACATTTTTAAAAGTCACCAAGATGACATATAAATATTATCCGATTAATTAATAATAAATTTTATTATTTTATGTTAATAAAATTATACTAAAAGTTAAAATAAAAATAGATACGTTTAATAATACTTAATGTTGATAATTTAATTATAAAAAATGACATAGACGATAATAGGTTTTTTCCAGACAACTTTTCTATACATTTGGAATAGATTATTAAGTTTTTATTTAAAATAAATAATTTTTTTCATATTAATTATTTAAATAAGTTAAGTGATTTTACCTAAAAATTTAAATATATTCTTTAATTTATATTTACCTAAAAAAATCTATCTTTATAAAATAACGTTTAAGCCGTGGAGTATCTTCTTCTTTTTTAAATTGATTTATTCAAGGAATTATTATTTGTTATTCTCACTCCGAAACTCAAATTCCAAAAGGAATTGTATTTTATTTTGAATTTCAACATAAAAAGTGTAATCAATTATAAAATTCAATATAATACAAAGGACACGTTATATAAACTCATACTTAAACGAATGTGGGGAAAAAGACAAATATGTATTCGGAGTTCTGAAAATGTTAATACTATCTGTTTTAATTTTTACAAAATATTTATTTCACACTAGAAATATAAATTCAAATAATAAGACAAAAGTTTACTTTGAGATAAATTAATTGGAATAAATTAACTTTACTTTGAGATTATGAATATAAAGTACGAAACTATTTTTAAAAGCAATATCATTTTAGTTTTTCAATTTAGTCAGCACTCTAATACTACACGTATGAAATTATTTTATACACGTATTAGGAATTTCATAATTGATTGAAAGTAAAGTTAAAAAAATTAAAAAATATATAAAACAAAAATAAACATTTAATTTTAAGATTTTAAATTAGAAAGAATGTGATGATTTTTAATATATCTTATCATTGATGTAAAATTTGTTTAGTATTTTTCATAAGAAAAAATCAATAGTAATATTAAGAGTTGTGATTTATCATATTGACCAAATTGTGGTGTTGAATTTTTTTAATATTTTTCTGTACGAAAATCCTAAGAAAATAAATATGGTATGATTTTAAGAAAATGGTGTATGAAAATATTTTTGGATTTTGTTTTTTCTACTTAAGCAAATTACTCTTTCGCACTATGAAAAAGTTGTAAGAAAAAAAAGTTAAGAGACAAGACAAGAAGGATTTGATGAATGGAGCATAAAATATAGGGATTAGGTATATTAGCACTCAATGCCTGGGACCAAAGAACAAAAGTTGTATGGAAGTATATTATTAAATTAATTATTTTTTGTTCTTATTTTCAACGAATATTTAATTAATAATACGAATTTCATCAAATTTTATTGAACATAAATCACGTTAGTTACATTAATAGGAATTTTATCAGTCAAAAAAAATCAATACATGTTAACATGAATTATTATAATTTTTTAAAATTTAATTTCAATCGAATGAAGTCTATGCGAACAAAGACAGTCCAAACATTCTCTTTTTGTCCAACTATGGGAGAGATGTTAATATAATATATTAACATTCAATTATGGATTTAGTTCTTAAAATTTGGGGTAAATTTAATTTTACTATTTAAATTAAAAATATATATTTTAACTTCCAAATACGAAATTTAAAGGATAAATTATTTTTAAGTCGTTTCTTTATTTTCTGAATTAAAAAGCTTAAAACCTTATTTTTTTAATTTAAAACACTTGAATTTTAATTTTTTTAGTCTTACAAAATCAAAACTAAATTTATGTAAAAAAATTAGAAACTAAAAAGAGCGAACTTAGTAAGATTATATATATATATATATATATATATATATATATATATATATATATATATATATATGATTTTTTTTTCATAATTATTTATTTTTAATTTATTCTTGATAATATAATTATTTATTTATTTTTAAAGATTAATAGTTATTTTTATATATTTTCTATACAATTATTTTAACAGTTTTTTTTCTTTTTATTTTATTATTTCATTTTATTTTAATAAGTATAAATTATTTAGTATACTAACTTAATAATATTATAATATTATTACCTATTAATATATATATATATATATATATATATATATATATTTAAAAAATATGTAATGCAGCAGTGTCAATATTTATTACTTAAAGGTAATTTTTATATAAAGAATGATTAGTTCTATTTCTTTTATAAGAAAAGGTATTTTAATTCATCCGCAAAATATTTCCTTATCTTGTTGATATTATATGATTTTGAAATTTTGATACTAATATACAATATATTATTAATTTAATGAGTTATTTGATTTCAATTTTAATTGAAAAATTTTAATCTATAATTTTATATATAAAAGGTTTTTTTTTTCACCATCACTTATTTTTAATTTATCTTTTATAATATAATTATTTATTTATTTTTTAAAAATTAATAGTTACTTTTATATGTTTTTTACAAAATTATTCTAACAATTATTTTTTGTCATTCATTAACAATTACTCTATTTTTTTCTGTTTATTTTATTACATTTTTAATAAATATAAAATTATTTTATATATTAATTTAAAAATATTATAATATCATCATTTATTATTATAATATTATATATTTAAAAAAATTAATTTTAATTAAGTAAGTTTTTTTTTAATTAAGTTTAATTATTTAATTATTAAAGTGCCGACAACGTTAAAGTTCTGTCATATCTCATATGTTAAAAGTATTTAATTTTTTGTTTTTTGTTTTTAATTTTTTATCATTTATTATTGTCTAGAGCGTGAAAACACTGACAAAATGTTTATCGAACCAATCATGATTGGTTAATATAAGAATCACGTTTTTCTTTTTCGTATTGTTTTCGATAGTTGCAGGAGATAAGGTTTACGAAAAAAGATGATATTTGGGATGAACATAAAAATCTGAACATTAAAAAATCAATTTTATCTATAAAATAAAAAATTCAACGTTGTCCATACAAATAAAAGAAGATAAATTTTGTCCATAATTGATTGAATAGAAGATTCAAATTGACCTGATTTGATTTAGAAATTTCAACATTAATTAAAACGCAACGATTCTATTAATATTGCATTGTTTTTTAGTAGAATTGAGAATGGGTTTTTAAATAAAATTTTGATTTTGAGTCTTGGGGTTAAAAACAACTCCATTTAACATAACTAATTAACTTTTGAACAGATTAATTATCAATTAACTTAATATAAATATTTTATAACATCGTAACAACAATTATCCCTTCAGATAGTCAAATTAAGAAAGTTTCATGCTTTGTTTTAGTTAAACTTGATTTCGAACTCAATTTTCTTTCTATTTAACTTTTAATGTCGTTTTAAACAAAATAAAAAAGAAGTAACAAAATTTAAATTTAAATATATTGTAAATTTGATTATTTTCATTAAAAACAAATTTGTTATATGAATGTTCATTATTTTATGGTTTTTAATTGAATCCACACTGTTTGATTTTGTCGTTAACTAAAATGTAAGTGTTACTTTGCATTGTTAATACAACTTAGTACTTTTACATAAGTAAAAGTTTAATTTACTTAAATTTTTATTAAATTTAAATATTTTCGGTTGAGTTTTTATAAAAGAAATTGTTATTGATTGTTCAAAATTTTTTTATTTTTTAATTGAGTATATGCTCTCAATTAGAGTAACGTAATTCCAAATAAAATAACAATAATAAGAATGAAATTTTTAACCTTAACTATCTTTGTAAAAAACCACATTGTTTCATTATATAAATTAAATACGAAACAATGTTACTTGATAAAGAAGTATAGGGTTACATAAGAACTCCACTCGACAATAAGAACTCAATTAAAAGATATCCATATTTTGGATACTCAACAGAAAAAAAAATGTAATAAAATTACTCAAATTTATGGAAAATTTAAAACTTAATTAAGATTTGTTTTTCTTGTTGATAGACATAAATAATGACAATACCAAACAAAAGTAATGATATTCTAATTGAAGCAATAAAATTTTCTCAATATAACAAATTTTCAAATTTTATTTAAACTTAATTAAACCTTAAATTTAAAAGAGTTTATCTAAACTTACACAAAAAATATATTGGAGTAATCTTTAAATCTATTTTCATTCACACATCTACATGAGAAGTATATGAAATAAAAATGTGAGAAATAAGCAGTGGTAATTGTTTTTTCTTTTTTGTTGAAAAACAAGATTATGATACTAGTTTGGTTTACTTTGTTTGAAGCATGCATGATAACGATAACAACGATGGTTGTGTCAGGTAACAGGAAAGAGAGTTGGAATAGTAGGTTTGGGAAGAATAGGGTTGGAAGTGGCACATAGGCTTGAGGCCTTAAATTGCAAGGTATCATACAACTCCAGGAAGCAGAAACCCTTTGTTCCATACCCTTTCTATTCCAATGTTGTTGATCTTGCCACTAACACCAACGTGCTTGTTCTGTGTTGTGCTCTGAATGACCAAACAAGGCACATCATCAACAGAGAAGTCATGGTGGCACTGGGAAAAGGAGGAGTTATTGTGAATGTGGGAAGAGGAGCTTTGATTCATGAAAAAGAACTGTTGAAGTGTTTGATGGAAGGGGAAATTGAAGGTGCTGGTTTGGATGTGTTTGAGAATGAGCCTCTTGTTGATGAACACTTCTTTTCCTTGGATAATGTAGTTCTCTCACCACACGCAGGTTTTTCCACGTTAGAGTCTTATGTTGCTATTTGCCAACTTCTGGGACGTAATTTGGAAGCTTTTTTCTCTGATAACCCTCTCATTACTCCTGTCATTTAGCTTCTTTCAGTTTTACTTGTTTCCTCTTGAGAACACAAATATCATGTAATGGTTCCACCATTTTCTATTTGGCTTTATCGTGTATTTAATATAATGAGTAATATAACATTGTAAAACAAAATTGGACAAGAATGAACATTGATAGAATATGCATGTGTTGGAAAGTGGTTCAACATAACACTGAATTCTTGCCTTTCAAACAAAAGATTAAGAAGGCCAAAAAGTTCTTTAACCGATAAAATCTATATCCAAAACAAAACAAAACAGAAGATCAACTGCGAATATAGGGCTTAAAAAGTTTAATACACGGATTTGGATCATTCTGCATAATTTCAGCAGCACGTTCGAACTCATCCCTCAGAACTTTGATGCTACATTTATCTACCACTCGCCCAAGATCATGAGATGTTTCAAAAGGATCCTCTATACATATCAAATGACGATCATTGCCAATCCCTCTAGTCCAGTCCTTCTCTCGTTTGCTACACCAAAATACAGTATCATATATTCAGTCAAATAAAAGTAAAAAACAGTTCATGTTTTACCCCCTGTTATAACCTCAGCACAACAGATTTAAATGAACAAAGCATTACCCAGTTCCTATGACTTTGTTAACACCGGAATGGAACATAAAGGGTATGAGAAATATTCAGAGATAACGAGTTCTCATACCTGATTATGCCTCCTGTGCGCACAGATATAACAGAATTTGCATAATCATGACAATATGCCCAATAGTGGAAAAATCCCTGCACAAGCTCAGCAATTGTTTCCTTGTTGTGGCGACCAAAATCACCAAGGTCTTCAACTTCATCAAAGAAAGCACAACTAATATCATCCACAGTCACAGAATACGTTGTCTCCATCTCCTGTATACAAAATAGTATTCAATCATTAAATTACAAAATTATTCATATGATGTAATGTTTAATGAGGTACAAACTTGACAAAGTTAACTGAACATCTTTGAGTTGCATACTGCAAAAAGTTATTCCATTGACACTGGCCACGCAATTGCTAAAGTGGTTTTCTCAGAGTAAAAACTGATTTGCCATTAACAACTACAAGGCTTTGCCACAGCATAAAAATTTGAAGTGGTTTTCCAGACAGTTGTGTGGAAAATGAAAAGAAAACTAGACCTTAGTTAATTAATTTTTTTATTCTGTGGAAAATGGAAACACAGAACATTATCTTTAGATAAAAATAGAGGGTTACATTTGAAACAATAATAGCGGAAACAGTGACATTCTACTTCTTAAAAGGCTAAATAAATAAATATCTGACATAGAGGAATAGAAGAATGAAGTCTGAAGTACACACCTGCAAGCAGGGAAGGATAGCAGGTCTTCTCATTTGTAAATAATGAATGCACATCAAAACATACCTGAAATTAAAATTAAATTGTTTTGATCCTGTCTACTTTGATTTTTCAACATTAGCACAGTACCTTGGCTAATTATAATGAAGACAAGGAAAACATTTTTCAATAAGAATAGGATCAGAGGTTAACTTACGCATAGCTAGACAGAGTTCCATGGTAAGTTTCATTGACTCTTCTTGACTTAGCCCAATGTTTGATAATGAAGGCTAGCTGCCGTAACCTTGGATCTATGTGCGCATAATCCCGAAGAAGCTTTGTATTCACAACAGCTAGAAGTTTGTTAATGCATATGTTACAAGAGATTCCTGTCACTGGATCCACGAGCTTTACTATGGGAACCCGTGCACATGTCAATGCCTACAAACAAACTCAAATTAAGAACTGAAGAAATTTTTGTTTTAATTTAATTACTACAAATGAATGTTTCCAAGGGCAGTAAACCAGCAGCAAATGCATTCTTTTGAAGAAAATTGAGTCAGTCAGTTACCAGTAATTTCTGTCATATTCTCCACCTAATCCACTTCCTTTTCCTTCTTTATTATTAACTACATTTATTTCTAAGTTTCAAAAAATTGGCCATCATGTTTTACTTATCATACAACTCTTTTAACCACAGCATTTTCTCCAAACTTATCCACCCATATAAAGGCCCCTTTATAAGTGATCCATAAATTTGAAAGTATCAAATAAAAGACAGCAAAAACACCACATTATGTCCTACATCCATGCAGAAACACAATATAAATTAGGAAAGTCTCCTTATTTGCAGTCACTCAGCCTTAAATATGGCCTCTTAGAAGTATGCCTTTTTTGCAACATCGTGGATAAGGAATTTAGTCCCACATTGACAGGTGGTATAGAAAAAAATAGAATATATAAGTATATAAATTACATCTAAGTCGCACCAGTTTTATCGGGTTAAGTTAAGCTTAAACCCATATCCTAAAATGGCATCAAAATTCCAACATTCTATTATATAATAAAGTCAGATTCTCTTTAATAATCCTCTACAGAAGAGAGTAATAGCAGAATTTTGAAGGATGTGTGTTTCCTGTAACTTTTCAATAAGAAATTTTAATCAAGTGACCTTCTTAGGTTTGCAAGGCTCAGGTAAGGACCAGACTAGAGTTAGTCTTCCTACAAATAGACTACAAGTAAAATGTAAATTTTGTTATAAAGCTTGTTGGGGTGGCATAGGAAGGATGAAACATCATCTTCTTGGAACAAAAAACTCTTATTCCTTGTCCTAGTGTTCCAGACAAAGTAAAAGGAAACACTTGGGAAGCTGCTGAAAATTAAAGAAAAAAATGAAAAGGAGAACAACCTTGATTGGGCATAAGTTACAAAAGAAGTAGCAAAAGGAAATAATGCTCTCCAACAAATGACAATCAATGCATCTTATATAAATAGAGATGTAATTCAGAAAGTTTGGAATGCAATTATGTTAGTGCATTGCCATTTAACCTTGTAAGGACTCCTCTTTTTATCCAAATGTTAAAGGCTGTTGGATAGTATGGTAAAAGTTTAAAGCCTCCTTATCATAAGAAAAGGGTCTCCTATTTGAAAAGAGTTGTTAACAGTGCCAAAACCAACAAAAATGGAAAATTCATAGTAGCAAACAAAGAAGAAGTTGGAGACATTGAAGAAGGGGGAAAAGATGAAGATGACTTCGGTGATGTAGATCTTGGTGAGGAACAGGATGAAATATGAATATGATTTTGGGGCTGTTTAGTATGTGTAGCAGTAGCAACAACCATAGTCAACTTACATCGTATTTCATCGGACAACCTTTTTACACTATCAATCTTATCTGGCCATGTTTCCCAAATCCTTGTTTGTATGTCATAAATTTCTAAAATAAAACTCATCTTATATATGGGGAGAAATAAAACCCTCCCTTGCCAACTTCAATCTTCACCAACAATCCAAATTTTCATTAAATTTGAACAGCAATGAAGTTGATTACAGACTTAGGAAGTTATACGCCACGAGTAGGAAGACAATTAACTAAAATCTACAACCAGTATAATATGCACATATATTCTCTAATTACCTTCGAAAAGATATCAAGTGTTGGGAAGTATTCGGTGCGCAGTAACTATTTTTTATTATCTAAGACAAAATTCAAGGACAAACCAGCTATAGCAAATTTCAATATTTTTCCATTCAAAACCAAAGTCATTAAATCTCCTTTGTGAAAACTTCTTAGCAAGCTTATATAAGTACCTTCGCTTCTCACAAGTTATTGCACATTTCTTTATATGTCTCACAAACCATCAAGATAAAAATGGAAATGCAAAAGAAAGACGAAAATTTTCTCACCTGCACATTCTGCAGATTACCTGATTGCAAAATATCCGCCAATTTCATTATAACCTTAGCTTTGTCCATGTCTGCTTCCTCGATAGCAAGGCAAACATCAATGACACTTTTAGAAGCACCAAACGAATTAGCACATGATCCATAGAGATGGAGCTTAGCTGCTGGCCATTCTTTCCTAACCAATCTCTCCAATAATGCCACTAATTGCTTTTGCTTCAGCTTTTCTTCTTCAGGAGGTATAAGAGACTCATATATTGCAAGGAAAGGAGCATTAAGAACATTGCCGCTTACATTGCTCCTTTCACCAGAAACCATTCTCACACCTTCCCTCTTGTCATACAAATTCTCAATCCTACCTCTTGATTCCACACGACCACGCCCCCCTCTTTGGACAAACTGTCTAAGGTGTCCTGCTTGTATAAGTTCTTCTATTTTGTCCTTCAACGATGTACACTCTTCCGTTTCATGTCCATATTTTCCATGATACCGACAATGCCGAGACATGTCTGCATTCCACGATGTGGCTTTTTTCCTTGGCAGTTGTATAAGATCCGCATTAAGAGCCTCTTCCAAGGCGCGCGATCTTGCTACGTTCAACTGCGTGTATTGATTGAAACGAGGTTGCCTTACCTCCTCAGGCCGAAGTGAAGATTTGTGATGACTATATCGGTCACAGGCTTTATTGTCAGTTGGGCTATTCTCAGCACCCATTTCTTCTCTAAGCTCCCTAAGCTCCTCGTACTGTATATATTCCGCCGCCCTCTGTCTCAGCTCGTCGAGGCTGGTCGTCGGCTTCATGGCTAAGTTGTCTGCAAAGGGACCAGGTCTTAACCCCATTATCATGTGAAGCCATGCTACTTCAGGACTAAGATCCTTGATCCTCAACGCCACCTTTTCGAACCGTTGAATGAAGGTCCTAAGCGCCTCTCCTTCCTCCTGCCGAATATTAACCAGAGCAAACGCGGTCAAATGATGTCGGCGACTGAGCACAAACCGGGTGCCAAACCGAGCTACCAATGTGGAAAAACAATCGATTGACATGGGAGGGAGCTCTTTAAACCAGCTAAGGGCTGCATCTTTTAGGGTAGTTGGAAAGACTCGACAGAAAATCGCATCCTCCGTAGTGTAAAGGCTTACATGAGTAACGTACACGAAAACATGGTCATCAGGATCCGTGGTACCGTCGTACCGATCAATAGGGAACCATTCCCAATTACTGGGCAGAAGCACCTTGGTGATATCATCAGTGAATGGATGCCTCCATCCACTGAGAGCAGTATGCGGACGCTTGGAACCGTTCTGACCTACTTCGTCAAGCTTCCTCTTCATCTTAGCGTTTTCTTCTTTCAACCGCATTTCTCTTTTTCAACTCAAGCTAGCTCCTCTTGTAATTCTCTAGGAGGTTCTCTTTCTAATGGTTGATGTTTTCGAGTTATCACATGAAAGTGACACGAAGGGGTGCCAATATCACATAAAACAGGTAAAAAAAAAAAAGGCAAGAACTTTATCATGCACTCACTCCCACACCACACTTCACAACCACCATTAATGGAAGACCAAAACCTCCCTCACAACACTTCACAACACTTCACAACCACCATCAATGGAATACTAAAACCAGTGTACAACTAGTGACCAACAATTGCAAAACCCTAATCTCCCCAAACATTCCTTTGTTCTTCAACCACTCTATTCCCAAAAAGTTCCATCTTTTAAACCACTCTTCGCTTCCCCTTTTTCAGTTTGCGGTCACCCACCCCCACCACTGCGCCACCGTGGCCGCCGTCCACTGTCACGAGGGCTACCCCCTCACCGTCGACATGCTTAGCCTCCTCCCGTCGCTCCGCCTCGTTGTCACCGCCAGTGCCGGTACCTATCACGTCGACCTGGACGAGTTCCGCCGCCGCGGAACTCAGGTTGCAGGCGCCGGAAATTTGTTTTCCGAGGACGTCGCCGATTTCGGGGTGGCTTTGTTGATCGACGTGGCCATGCAGATTTTCGCAGCAAATCGAAGTTTGAGAAAACGACACGATGATTCCCGAGCTATTACGCTTGCTTCCAACGTTCGTGATTTTGTATTCGCTGATATAGGAAGTTGGTCACCGGGAAGTTCAAATTTTATATCACTAAATTAATAATAAAATTTATGTTAACAAAATTGTACCAAAAAAGAAATTAAAAATGTTGATAATATAATTATAAATTTTTAATAATAAAAAATAATTTTTCTATTCATAAAAAGAATTAAAAAGTAAAACAATTGATGCTGTCAAGTTTATTTAAAACTTCGTTGATGTGAAAGTAATAATATCTTTATAAATAAAAAAGTAATATTATTTTGACATTTAACCAACTTTTACGTACACTATATATTTATTATTTTACCTTTTAATTAGGTTATAAAACGAATTGTGGCTTGTGGTTCAGCCTATCACAATACCACAGGTCAGTTGAAATTTTTAATCCATTATTCCATTTTCTTCATGTACGTTTTGTCTTTTGGTCCATTCAACTCCGACATGCTAATTCATTTTTTTTATTATTATATATTTCAAAAATATAAATATACAATATTATTATAATTAAAATCATTAACATTTAAAAATTAAAATTTAATTAATAATTATGATAAAATAATCTAATATATAACAAATGTTTTAATTTATTTAATTCAAAGTATTATTTAATTAATTCAAAATTTTTAAAAATATTTATATACTTTTAATATTTATTTATAAATTTATAAGTACATATAAACAAATTTTAAAAATTTAAAATTAAAAAACAAAAGTAACAAGAATAACCCTCTAACATTTTCTAGGTAAATTGTAAGTTCTGACATGTGTTTTAGTATCGAATCAATCTAACTCAATCCATTTTTTTATAAAAAGAAGTCAACCACTAACTCATTTTGGTACACCTACTTTTTATCTATTTTCTTTAAATATAAAAATTAATTATTTTTAAAGTTTAATATTTAATTTAGTCCTCTAATTTTATCCGAATTTTTAAAAAGACTCCAAGTTTTTTATTTGACCAATGTAGTCCTCCAATTTTTTAAAAGATTTTATATTTGGTCATTTATGTTAAACTGACGTCGCATTGGTACATATCATGTGTCAATTGGTGAAACTTTTAATTTTTTAAATTTTTAAAAAAATTTAAAAATGCTTACATGTTAGATCATGATTGTGTCACGTGGCAGTATGCCACTTGTCATGTTACTGTCACATGTCACATGATAATGCTCGTTTTCAATTTTGTCTTCATATTTATAATTTTGATTCAATTTAGTATTTTTTTTTTAAATAAAATGAAGTAATTTGGTCCCTCTCTAATTTGAGATCAAATTAGTAATTAAATTTAATTACAACTTATATTATGTACATGATAAAATACTTTTAAAAATTGTATATATCAATCACTCCACCTAAATATTCAAGTTATTATTTTATACATTTTTACATACAAAAGTACTTATTTAAACTTATATTTTATTAAAATATTAAAAATATAAATGTAAAATAATACCTATAATTTTTGAATGTTTAATGTGACAAATACTTTTAATGTCACATGTGTCACTTTATATTTATATTTTTAATATTTTTTAAATATTATAAGTTTAAATTGGAATTTTTTATGTAAAAATGTAAAAAAAAATAATTTAAATATTTTGGTGGATTTTTTTTCCTGTATAAAATATTAAAAAAAAGTAAAAAAAAAATATAAGTCGTAATTAAGTTTAATTATTGATTTAATCTCAAATTGAAGAGGTACCAAATTAATTCATTTTATAAAAAAAAAGGACTAAATTGAATCAAAATAATATGAGGACTAAATTGAAAACATGCTAGTTTTTATAATTGTCATATTATGAATTTGTTTGAATTGAATTGATTCTAATAAATATATGATTTGTTTGGAGTGATTTGTTCTAAATGATAAAAAATGAGTTTGATTCAATTGATATTTAAGAATGAAGTTATGTGTGAAATGTATTGGTTTTTGTTGTCGTTAGACAAGCCAATTTGTCAAGAATTTTATTAATAAGTAGATTTTAAGTTTAACTCAGTTCCATAAAACTAATTTGTAAATTGAGGTTTGCACACTACTTATATACAATGAAATTGTCTTATCTTTAGTTTATATCGGACTTGAGGACTTGAAAGCTCTAGAGATGTTTTTGTTAGGCGCATACTAGACTCGCTAGACATCAAAGAATTGTGTTAGGTGTCATCTAGCTGGCGTTCGATAAAAGTCTTTCAATGATACCTTTATTTGAGTTGGATTGAGTGATGATTGTGGGTATTAGATATAGGTTTAATGATTTTTATTATATGATTTAACTTAAATAAGTAATATATATATATATATATATATATATATATATATATATATGATATGATATGAGATTATTAAAGTATGAAAAGGTAAGTTTCGGCTTATTGAAAGTGGAATGACTTCAAACGGAAGAAACACATGAATTATTGTAATTTTTTTTTCCATAATATCGATAATAGTAATTTAATTTCAATCAAATCAAATCCACAGTCCCTACCTTTTCGTTTTGTCCTACTATGGAGAGATGGTAATAAATTTGTTAACATTCAATCATGTTACCTAGTTCTTAAAATTTGGGTTAAATTTAATTTTAGTCTTTAAATTGAAAAATATATGTTGATTTCTAAATACTAAATTTAAAGGATAAATTATTTCTTTAAATCGCCTTTTTTTTCATTTTCTGAATAATAAATTCAAAAGATCAAAACCGTTTTTTTTTTTTAATTTAAAACACTTTTTTTTTAATTTACAAAATCAAAGCTAGATTTATCTAAAACATTAGAAACTAAAACCTTAATTGAATAAACTGTTTAAACTTTAATAAGAACTCTTTTTATTTTACCTGTGGTTGGTAGGTAACCTAATTTAGTAAGATGGGCTGCTTAAATTAAAGGTAATTTTGATATAAAGAATGGTTAATTCTATCTTTGTTATAAAAAGAAAATAACTAATCGAATGAAAAAATAATTTAACCCATCTACAAAATATTTCCTTGTCTTATTAATATATTATATGATTTTAAAACTTGTGATATTAATATATTATTATTGTCTGTTTATTCAGCCAATAATTTTTGCTAAACATAAAAATCATTTATTTAGTATTGTTTTCACGGCTAAAAAAATCATCAAATAATGACTAATTTTATGACAAAAAATACCTTTAGAGAGCAATTTATAAATCAATTTTGTAATTAGAGACTAATATAAAGATCAATTATTTTGGTAGCTAAAACCTAAGTAGCTAATGGTAGTGACCAATTTAGAGACAAATTCATAATAGAAACTATTTAGTTACCAATTTAAAGATCGATTATAATTTTTTAAAAGTATTGTACTTACCAATAACTTTTAGTTTATAAATCGCTACTTAAATTGGTCATTATACTAACTAATTATTTTTTGTTACTAAAGTTTATCAGTAATCATCAAGGATCTCCTTGTCGTGTTTCTATATTGCAGATAAGGTAGTCAAATCGATATTTAAATTGTAAAATCGTAAGATTCTACGAGTAAATCTTACACACATAAGACAATTATCAACAAACAAAATCCTAAGATCGTGTAAATCATTGTTTTCTTTTTCGAAATTTCTGTTGCCCTACCTATTTATATTCTTTGATGAATAATTAAAATTAATTTTAAATCGTTATATGTGTTGTCAATCACACAACCACACTTTACCTAATTAAATTAAATATTAGTGTAATTAAAATTAATTTCTCAATAAAAAGTTATTATAATTAAAATCAAGCTCGAACACATCAAAATACTCTGCAATTAAAATTTAATACAATTATAATTTTTCAAGTTTATAGTCATAATTTTGTATAAACCCAAAACATAACTACTTTTAGTATTTATTAATTATAGCGATAGTATTTATTATTTCTCATATAAAGAAACATAATAACATTATTATTATTTTTTTCTTATATAAAGAAATTTATAATAATGTTATTTATGAATATTAATGCTACTTACGAAGACGGATAAAAAATTATTCTTTTGATTTATTCTTTTTCTGTTATTTCATTTTAAATCTTTTTGTATTTCTATATTTTATTATATTAATTATTTTCAAAAAACATGTTATTTAAATTATAAAATTAGATTAATTTCTACTTTTAATATACATGTTATTACGCCTCCAATTCTAGATTCCAAGTGCTCCTTCAATGTATGGACGAGATTTTCTGTTTTTCTCTACTTTTGGGTTGTGTTATGTAACAATTGGAGCTCCATGGATACTCACTTTCAAGTTTTCTTTGCAATGCAATAAACTATGGTTGTTTCGTCTCATTCCCTTAATCTCTATACCCTAATTTCCAGAGTTCTGCTCTACTTTCATTCTTCTTTGTTCTTGTTGGCTTTGATTCTCAGTTTCCATGCACTTCTGTCGATTGTTTTTAACTTCTTTACATTTTGCATTGAGTACATCTTAATTTACACCACTTACATTATGTACACCGTTTTCTCCCTTTCTACTTTTAATCATTGCAATTCCAATTCAATTCTTAATTTCATTTTAGTGTAATTGCAATTTTATAGTTTAGTAAGTTTTACAGTTTCAATTTTAGTCATAGTTGAAATTTCAATTTTTGGCTGTCAATGTGTTCTCTCAATCTTTTTTATTCAAAACGACATCATTATATACATTGATACTTCAAGAAATATCTATGAAATATCTATTATTTGTCATCACACAAAAAATATTATTAAAAATAATAAAAGTACTAAAGGAATACATAGATAATTGGTATTTGATTATAAAAAAAGTCCATCATATACTAGGAAGCATATCTAGGATACCAAGTTAAAGGTTCCCCTTTAGCCAATCCTAAACTAGCCAATTTATATGCATAACTTCAAACATCTCCACCATCTCCCTCTAATCGCCTATGGAACAATCATTTGGAAAGTAAAAGCTTAAAGTCAATACCTTAAAGTCAGTAATATAATTCACATTTAAATTACTGCAGTACAATGAACTAAGCTGAATTTAAAATGAAAGCAATGACATAGTAAAACAAAATGAACTGTATGGGACAAGAATTAATATTGATAGAATATGCATGTGTTGGAAGGTGGTTCAACGTAACACTGAATTCTTGCCTTTTAAATAAAAGATTAAGAAGGCCAAAAAGTTCTTTACATTGAGGATGGCATTTAAAACCCTAACTAATAAATACACTTATAAACATGAGACTAGGTTAAAAATATACGAGAGATGTGGTAAAAGAAGCTTTACAAGCTGAGTGTCCATTACCTCACCTATAAAATCTATATCCAAAACAAAACAAAACAGAAGATCAAATGGGAACATAAGGCTCAAAAAGTTTAATACACGGATTTGGATCATTCTGCATAATTTCAGCAGCACGTTCGAACTCTTCCCTCAGAACTTTGATGCTATATTTATCTACCACTCGCCCAAGATCATGAGATGTTTCAAAAGGATCCTCTATACATATCAAATGCCGATCATTGCCAATCCTTCTAGTCCAGTCCTTCTCTCGTTTGCTACACCAAAATACAGTATCACATTCAGATAAATAAGAATGAAAACAACGCAGATTTAAATCAACAAAGCATTACCCAGTTCCTATGACTTTGTTAACAACGGAATGGAACATAAAGGGTATGAGAAATATTCAGAGATAACGAGTTCTCATACCTGATTATGCTTCCTGTGCGCACAGATATAACAGAATTTGCATAATCATGACAATATGCCCAATAGTGGAAAAATCCCCGCACAAGCTGAGCAATTGTTTCCTTGTTGTGGCGACCAAAATCACCAAGTTTTTCAACTTCATCAAAGAAAGCACAACTAATATCATCGACAGTCACAGAATACGTTGTCTCCATCTCCTGTATACAAAATAGTATTCAATCATTAAATTACAAAATTATTCATATGATGTAATGTTTAATGAGGTACAAACTTGACAAAGTTAACTGAACATCTTTGATTTGAATACTGCAAAAAGTTATTCCATTGACACTAGCCACGCAATTGCTAAAGTGGTTTTCTCAGAGTAAAAAGTGATTTGCCATTAACAACTACAAGGCTTTGCCACAGCATAAAAATTTGAAGTGGTTTTCCAGCCAATTGTATGGAAAATGAAAATGAAAAGAAACCTAGAACTCTTAGTTAATTAATTTTTTTATTCTGTGGAATATGGAAACACAGACCATTATGTTTAGATGAAAATAAAGGGTTCTTCTGAAACATTAATAGCGAAAACAGTGACATTCTACACCTCTTAAAAGGCAAAATACAGAAATATCTGACAGAGGAATAGAAGAATGAAGTCTGAAGTACACACCTGCAAGCATGGAAGGATGGCAGGTCTTCTCATTTGCAAATAATGAATGCACATCAAAACATACCTGAAATTAAAATTAAATTGTTTTTAGGCAATACTATCTAGTCATCATATTTAAATGAACTTCAATTGTTTTGATCCTGTCTACTTTGATTTTGTTTTGCTATATTAGCACAGTACCTTGCCTAATTATAATAAAGACAACAAAAAAAACTTTTTGAATTACAGTAGCATCAGAGGTTAACTTACGCATAGCTAGACAGAGTTCCATGGTAAGTTTCATTGACTCTTCTTGACTTAGCCCAATGTTTGATAATGAAGGCTAGCTGCCGTAACCTTGGATCTATGAGCGCATAATCCCGAAGAAGCTTTGTATTCACAACAGCAAGAAGATTGTTAATGCATATGTCACAAGAGATTCCTGTTACTGGATCCATGAGCTTTACTATGGGAACCCGTGCACGTGTCAATGCCTACAAACAAATTCAAATTAAGAAATGAACAAATTTTTGTTTTAATTTAATTACTTCAATTTCCAAGGGCAGTAAACCAGCAGCAAATGCATTCTTTTGAAGAAAAATTGAGTCAGTCAGTTACCAGTAATTTCTGTCATATTCCCCACCTAATCCACTTCCTTTTCCTTCTTTATTTTTACCTACATTTTTTCTTAAGTTTCAAAAAGATTGGCCATCATGTTATACTTATCATACAACTCTTTTAACCATAGCATTTTCTCCAAACATATCCAATAAAAATCAAACAGAAAAAACAGATTAGAGATGCTGTGGAAGAAAAAAAGGGGGATGAAAAGACTCAGACACAGGAAGCAAAGAATAACAGACAGAATATGTTAAAGTCTAGGCACTAGCATTGACCAGTGAAGACAATAGCATCTATGCTTATCCAGCCATATAAGGGCCCCTTTATATGGAATCCATAAATTTGAAAGTATCAAACCAAGACAGCAAAAACACCACATAATGTCCTACATCCATGCAAAAACACAATATAAAGTAGGAAAGTCGCCTTATTTGCAGTCACTCAGTCTTATATATGGCCTCTTAGAAGCATGCCTTTGTTGCAACATCGTGGATAAGGAATTTAATCCCACATTGACCAGTGGTATAGAAAAAAAATAGAATATATAAGTGTATAAATTACATTTAAATCGCACTTTATAAACCAATTTTATAGGGTTAATTTAAGCTTAAACCCATATCCTAAAATGGCATCAAAATTCCTACATTCTATTATATAATAAATAGCAATCAAGTGCTCAGGTAATGGCTACACTAGAGTTAGAGGGGTTCCTTTATTTGATAAAGAGGCGAGCCCAATATTACTAGGAATATTTTGAAAGTCTTCCTACAAATAAACTACAAGTAAAATGTAAATTTTATTCTAATGCTTGTTGGGGTTGATGGGAAGGATGAAACATCATCTTCCTGGAAAAAAACAAAGATGTTATTCCTTGTCCTAGTGTCCCAGATGAAGTAATGGAAACACTTGTGAAGCTGCTGAAAAGTACACAAAAAAATGAAAAGGAGAACAACCTTGATTGGGCAGAAGTTACAAAAGAAGTAGCAAAAGGAAAGAATCCTCTCCAACAAATGACAATTAATGCATCTTATGTAAATAGAGATGTAATTCACAGGAAGTTTGCAATGCAATTATGTTAATGCATTGCCATTTAACCTTGTAAGAAGTCCTCCTTTTATCCAAATGTTAAAGGTTGTTGGATAGTATGGTAAAGGTTTAAAGCCTCCTTATCATGAGGAAAGGGTCTCCTATTTGAAAAGATTTGTTAATAGTTAATAATGCCAAAACCAATAAAAATGAAAAATTCCTAGTAGGAGACAAGGAAGAAATTGAAGACACTGAAGAAGGGGAAAAAGATGAAGATGACTTGAGTGATGTAGATCTTGGAGAAGAAGATGATGAAATATGAATTTGATTTTGAGGCTGTTTAGTATGTGCAGCAGTAGCAACAACCATAGTCAATTCACACCGTAGTACTTCATCTGACAACCTTTTTACACAGACAATCTTATCTGGCCATGTCTCCCAAATCCTAGTTTGTATGTCATAAATTTCTAAAATAAGTCTCATCTTATATCTGGGGATAAATAAAAACCCTCCCCTTCGAACTTCAATCTTAACCAACAATCCAAATTTTCATTAACTTTGGACAGCAATGAAGTTTGATTACAAACTTGGGAAGTTATACGCCACAAGTAGGAAGACAATTAACCAAAATCTAAAACCGGTATAATTATGCACATATATTCTCTCATTACCTTCCCAAAGATATTAAGTGGCACATGCCTTTTTAGTCCATTGGGAAGTATTCGGTGAACAGCTATTTTTTATTATCTAAGAAAAAAATTCAAGGACAAACCAGCTACAGCATATTTCAATTTTTTTCCATTCAAAACCAAATTCATTAAACCTCCTTTGTGGAAATTTCTTAGCAAGCTTATATAAGTACCTTTGCTTCTTAAAGTTATTGCACATTTCTTTAAATGTGAATACAAACCATCAAGATAAAAATGGAAATGCAAAAAAAAAAAAAGACGAAAGTTTTCTCACCTGCACATTCTGCAGATTATCTGATTGCAAAATATCCGCCAATTTCATTATAATCTTAGCTTTGTCCATGTCTGCTTCGTCGATAGCAAGGCAAACATCGATGTCACTTTTAGAGACACCAAACGAATTAGCACATGATCCATAGAGATAAAGCTTAGCTGCTGGCCATTCTTTGCTAACTAATTTCTCCAACAATGCTACTAATTGCCTTTGCTTCTGCTTTTCTTCTTCAGGAGGTATTAGAGACTCATATATTGCAAGGAAAGGAACATTAAGAACATCAATGTCCCTTCGACAAACTAACTGCCTTTTGTACATTCTTGCCCGCTGGCTTAGGATCTGCTGCCCTCTTGAATCCGATGATCTGGCATCCTGATAACAAATGATACAAGTGTAAATAACATTCATACTTTACCAAAAAAAGACACATGACCCTCATAATTTGATCACCAGTAGATAACTGTAAAACTCAACAACCTATCTAGGCATTAAAATAAAGGTCCTTCAAACAAATTCAAAATTAAAAATATCACTGTATTATAAACAATTAATGGCTACTCAAAATACTTGATGGAATTTAGTTTAAAATTTAGCTTAGTAATGATTTACAACACATAACAAGTTAGCTACCAGCAATATTATCAACAAATATAACCACGGACCTTCTCTCGAGTGGCGCGTCGTTGCCTTGAGTTGGTCCTGTCATCAGAGTCATCCTCTATCAACAATGAATCAGCCAACTGCTCCCCAAGGACATCAACATGAGCCCCACTTCCACCAGTCTCATTCACAACACTGGAATGCAAGTTACTCCCAGCAGGTGGCCCAGGGCGATCAAGCTGATCAACAAGCCCCATTCCACGAACTACATTGCCTCTAACATTGCTCCTTTCACCAGAAACCATTCTCACACCTTCCCTCTTACCATACAAATTCTCAATCCTACCACCACCACCACCACCCATTTCCCCACCCCCCACCCTACCATCTTTCCTACCCTCCAAACCCTTCCCTCTATTCCTGTTCCCAAACCCTGGTGGAACCCTACTAGCCTCATGAGACAACGACCCACTAGCCGTATAACCCTCAAGTCCTCTTCTTTCCCTGTCCACAACATCATGATTACCCTGAAGAACCACATTCCCACTGGAATTAGAACTGGGGTGATCGACATGCAAGTTCCTGTCGAACCCGTTGTACCCTCTGTTGAAGTTCAAATTGAGCAACGAGTCCACATTGGGAGAAACTTCAGATGCAGAGTACGCAACCGTGGGCAAAGACCCGAACTGCAGTTTCAGTTCTTGCTGCTGGACGAAACCATCGACCTTGCTGTTCTTTTCTTCGATGGGAAACCCTAGTTTTCGCAGATCGTGGGTGAGGCCAGCGTTAACGTTGACACCGTTAGTGACGGAGTTCGGGTTGACGGGGAAGTGGGTCCGAGGAGGGGGAAACGGGTTATGGGGCAACCCGAAAAAGTTCGGAGGGTAAAGCGGAGAAGAGAGAGTGTGGGACCAAGGAGGAAGATGATGAGGGAGAGGAAGGGGGTGTTGGTGATCGGCGCCGGCGATTTGCCACTGCGGCGAGCCAACGGGGATCGTTGGACCGACGACGGCGACGGCGGGATCTATCGCCGGAGACTGTTGCCGCGGGTGTGAGTGGTGTTGGTGGGGGCGTTGGATGAGTGAGAGGAGGAACTCACCGCCGTTAGAGGGCGTCGGCGGCAGTGGCAAGTCACCTCCACCGCCGTTCATGGAGGCGGGTGGCGGCGGAGAGAGGGTGACGTGGCAGTTGTGAGATTGCGAGGGAAGAGAGAGCGTTGAGAGAGAAACTTAGAGGAGAAGTGTAGGAATGGGAGTGTGTGACTTTTAACTTTATATATAAAGCAAAAATGTTTTGATTAATGTGATTTTCGTTTGTTATTATTTTCAAAATTATTGCTAATCTTTTATCTTATCTTCTTGGTATTCGATAATAAAGGAGATAAATTATACTCTAAGAAGTTTTTTTAAATACAGTAAATAATTAATCAATATCTAACATGCTACTTTTTTTTTATGTATACAGTATCAACATGTAACGAATATTATTAAAAATATCATGCATGACCAATCTAAATTCTTGATATTAGTTAAAAATCATTGTTCATATGATTTTTAAGAAAAAAAAAACGGTATGCGTGGTTTTTCTAAACAAATATAATAAGAAAGATAAGGTATTATCTAACAACATTGTAAACTTTACATTAGTTGTAATCATTATTAGTTACAGATTAAAAGTTACTCTCACAATATATAATTATTAAACCCGTAAAATTATCATGTCATCAATCAACAAGAAAGTTTTACTTTTAATCTTTAAATAATAAAAATAATTTATCTTTTTCCAATTTAATAAAATGTATATTCCAAGAAAGAAGGTTAAAAATATGTCTATAAAATTAACAAAAATAGAGCAGTATTATTCTGTAAATAAGTAAAATGTTTTGGTGTGACATGACTTAAGGAATGTTAATATTTTTTTTTCATTTCTCTATTTATTTTGCTCTATTACTGGGAAAACCATATGAAAGTTACTTATTTAAATCAATTATTAAAAATAAAAAATATTATATTATATTATAAGGTTTGTGTGAATGAGAGAGGATGAACTTAGTGAAGAAGTTTGGTGATGTAAGTGGGTAAGACTTACTTTATTATAAAGTTGTCATGTGGAAAGTTTGGATCGGAAGACTGTGGAGTAATTTTACTTTTTATATATTTTTCTTTTCTCTAATTCTCATCTTGTTTCTTTGGTATTTGATATAGAATTGTCTAACAGTCCTAATTAATAAACATCTAACAAATTTCGCTAAATATTTTTAATTAATTAAAGAATCATATATTTTTATATTTTTTTATTATAGTTGGTGAATTAAGAATATAGCATTAAATAATATTTTTTTTAAATATATGTTCAAATTAATTTTTTTAATAAATAAAAGTGTTTTGAAAAAAACTAATTAAAGCTTGTTCCTATCTAAAATAAGATATTGAAATTGTTGATATCGATAGTTATCGTATTTTCTACTTTAGCAATGACATTATTGACTTTTTTTTTACCTTTTTATTTTTTCTCTTTTTAACTTAGGTTAAAAAGTATATTTTACAAATCATATTATATCTTAGATTCATGATCTAACTCTAACTTTGTTTATTTTTCATTTGTAAAGACATTCAACATGGATAAAAATGTTTTACATAATTATTATCACTAGGAGAATGGAAAGAAATAGTAAATTAATTAATTTAAAGTTGAAGTTTGCTTGAATTATTACCTCTCTAATTTGGAGGCATACAAGTATAACAACTTGAATTGAATTTCTTGAGTTGAATTCTCTTGACTACTACTAGTGCTTTCAACTCATCCATATTTATTGAAAGTTGATGTACAAACTTTCAAAAAATAAAATTGTAATCCAATCATCATTGTATTATTGCAATGTTTGGGTAGAGGTTGCAAATCTCGAGGGATGAATCTATAAATTTCTTTACAAAGTTGCAAATAGATTCATTATCCTCTTTCTTGATGTTACTTGTGTGGTTGAATGAGGTCGGTTGGTTGCAAACTACGCTTTGAATTTATGAGATGTCTACAATGGAATTTTTTAGTAAGGTCAAATATTAGTATTACTCCATTGAGTTTCATAAAGAACATTCGACAAATAATTGTATTGATTTTAAAGTAGATTTTCACATGAGATAAACATATCAATATATTCTCATCATGATTAGTGTAACCATGTATCACTATGAAAGAACATTAGTTTGATGACTTGCTAGCTATTAGAAGATGTATAGAATGTGCAAGTGTCGATCAACATTTGAGCTTTGTATCTAGTGATAGAAATAATTGTGTTTTGCTTTGTATATTCATTGTTTTGATGGGGATGATCATTTGTTACCAATGTGGACATGAAGTCAAGTGTTAATATGTTTTGATTGAGATTGAGTTCATCCTAAGAATATGAAATATCACCATTGAGGTGACAATTGAGTTATGATTGGTGTGTTTTTCTATTCAACTTTTTACCAATGTTTGAATCTCGTCTAGTAGGATTCTCGCCTTAACTTGATGTTGTTCTCAAAGTATTAAGTCACTTAGTGCCTTTTTTTGTATTGTCTCAAGGCATTCATTATTTTGGAGTTGTAATGCTAAGTTACAAAATTGTAAGGCCTTGTGTTGTTACCATTTACTCATGTGTTCGTGTTGTTTTCCTTGCATTTGTTTGATGTGAGGTTTGAGATTGTTATCAATTTATGACTATTACATGTTGTTGGTTGATGAATTTGAAATGGTTTTGCCTATAATTAAAACCATAAACCTATATGGCATAGGTAAAAATTTACCCAAGATAACATAGTGGACATCAAATATTTTCAGTGGACATTTTTTTATCGACAAAAAAGATATTAATAGTAGAACACTTGGAATAGTCTAACTCTTTTACAAAAAAATATTTCCAATGTTACTTTTCCTTACCAATCCAAAAGATATTCCTTAAAATCTAAAATTACAAACTAGAATATATTTTTCACTACTATGTGGTAACACTTAGTAGTGGGGAGCCCCATGTGATGCATGTATCAATTTAATCTTATTTATACTTATCAATCTTTGTCATTAAGTGTCCACCATCTAGGTATATATTTTACTAACATAGTAAATCAACTTGTTTAAGTATTGCATCTTTGCCTCTAATAAGAGGTCTTCATTGCCATTTAATTGTTATCATTGTCATTTCTTCATTATTTTGTTTAGCATTATGTGATAGCACCATCATCTTCATTACACTAGTTCAATCTCATTGTAAATTTTTGTTGATCGTACTATGTTATCATCCTTCACTTTAGTTAGGTATAAGTTCAAATCTGCAAAAGAACATTTTGTATGTATCCTGGCTAACAACATGAAAAAGCTATGAGAATCAGTCCATCCTTACAATAAAAACCTTTTCCTTTGCTCCCAGTCTGGAAATTACTTATTACCCTTATCTAATTACTACCCAATAACCCAATCATTTGTCCATTTATCATAAAAAATTTAAGCATGTTATAGGGTTTAAACACCAATCTAAATATGTTATAGGCTAGAGTAAATACCTTTGAAGCATATGTTAACCCATTCCTAAAAATGGTTTTATTTCTTTGACCCCATAGAAGCCACAAAATAGCCATCCATATGCTACCCCAAATTATGTTATATTTGTTGCTCAATTTTAAAAGTTCAAACTGACAAAAGTGGTATTGTGGGTCATTGTGACTCACACTAGTATTTCCTACCCATATATGGCATTGCTTCCACACACACTTTGCTATTTTACACGTAAAGAACAAGTGACTATTGCTTTCCTCTGCATTACCGTACATTACACATAGTGTAGAACTTGTAATTATGCCCTTCCTCCTCAGATTAAGCTTAGTCCCCACTCTATTGAGTATAACTTTCCATGCAAAGTGTTGTGTTGTGGGGAGAGCTCTAGTCTTCCAAAATATTTTAAATATTTCGTTTTGCTCCCCTTGGTTTGTGCCAAGTAACTTTTTATAGGCAGATTTGACTATATAGTTGTCACCCTCTTCGTCTTTCAACTGTAATGTATCATCCCTATCCTTGGATAATGGTATATGTGTGAGTTCTTCCATAGATTTTGATACTAGAGGAACTTACCATTCAAACAAATGTCTTCTCCATTTAAAATCCCATACTCAACCATGGTTCATCCATACTTTAAACTCTTTTATTACTCTAGTCTTGTTTAAAGAATTGGCGTATAATCTTGGATAAGCTATACGCTTAAAGGTTGTTCTGGAATCTAGCTATCTTCCCAAAATTTAATCTCATTCCCCTTTCCCACTTTTCACTCAACATTATTTACAAACCAATTCTCTCATTCTCGTTCATTTACAACTTTCTTAATATCCCTCCACCACACAGATTTCTGGCTCTTCTGGCATTTATTGTTGGAGGAGTTTTTCCATTTTCCATACTTTGATTCCATAATTTCTTTTCATAGTCTTTCCTCTCCCATTGCTAACCTCCAATTCCATTTCCCTAGTAATGCAACGTTGAACATCTTTATATCTATAGTACCTAATCCACCCTCTTCTTTTGGCTTACAATTGTTATCCCATTTTACCCATGCTAACTTTTTACCTTTACTACCCAACCTTAAAGAAATTGTCTCTGGATTTTCTTAATGTTCCTTTCCACTTGTGTGAGAATTTTAAAGAAAGATATGTAAAATAAAGTTAATGTTATTAACATCGATTTTAATAGGCATGTTCTTCCTGCAAACGAAAGATATTTTTCTTTCCATCTAACCCATTGTTTCTTAACATTCTCAACCATTCTTTTTCATATGCTATAACTTATAGGATTACCTCATATCCTCATTCCAAAGTATGTAAAGGGTAAATTCATAATCTTACAATTCAATATTTCTACATATCTCAAAACCATATTTACTTCTATTCTCACACCACCTAATTTTGTTTTCGAAAAGTCCACCTTTAATCCTAAACCAAGCTCAAAACATTTCAAAAAGCTCTTAATAATCATAATATTTTGTGTGTTTGCTTGACTTAGAAATAAAGTGTCATCTACAAATTGCAGCATATTCACTAGAATATCTCTCTCTCCTACCTTAACCCCTTGTAGCAATTGTTTTCTTGTTGTCATCCTAACCATTCCAACAAACCCTTCTGCCACTATTAGGAGCAAAAAAGGAGCTAAAGGGTCTCTTTGCCCAACACCTTTTGATGGGTTGAATTATTTTGTTGGGCTACCATTTACAAGCTCTAAGATCATGGAAGACTCCAAACATTCTTTTTATCCAATTAATCCAAATGTTACTAAACCTCATCCTTTGCATCATATAATATAGGAACTAGGCGTGAGCAAAAAAAGCGAGACCGACCGAAACCGATTCATCCGAATCAAAAAATAAAATGCGGGTCGGTTTTATACGAATTCGGATTTGAATGGATAAAAATTTTCGGGTAAAACGGATATATACGGTCGGATATGGAGCAGAAAAATAAAATCCCCAAATACCCGACCCGACCTGTTAAAGTTTTATCAGTATAATTTTTTATCATCTAAACCCTAGCCGCAGCCCCTTTCCTCTCCTCCTTCTCCTGCAATCTCTTACCCTTTCTTCTGCAACTTTCCTTTTTTTTTTTGAATTCACGACCTTTCTTTTGCAACTTCCCTTTTTTCTTTGAATTCACTCACACTTCGTGCTCATTGGAAGATACTGAACTTTCCTTTCATATAAAGCTACTGTCTTTTTCCGGCGAGGTGAACTGGCTTGCGTTCGCGATGCAGATCTGCGTAGTCACACTTTTTCTAGCGAGGTGGACTGGCTTGCGTTCGCGATGCAGATCTGTGTACTCACAGTGGTTGTGTCGAGATTTCTCCTTTGTTGTTCATCTTCCATTTGTAGTTCTCACCGTGTTGCTTTTGAAGTCCGTTGTGACGTCATTCATAACTTGTTGCTTGTCTTTGACTGGGAGAGAGGAAGAGGAAGAGGTCGCGGCAACAACAACTAAGTTCATAAGCGGCAGCAGCAGCAACTAAGTTCATAAGTGGCGGCAGCAGCAACTAAGTTCATAAGTGGCGGCGACAGCAGCTAGTTTATAGGCCGTGAGGGCGTTTAAAGAAGGGGGAAGGACCAAAGCGTTGACGGTGGTGGTGATGTTTATGGAATGCCGTTGACGAGCTTCTGGTGTGTGTTGCGTTGATGTGACGAAGATACTTTCTTCTCTTTGATTAGTAATTCGGGTAACCCGTAGATCCATCCGTAATAAACCGATCCGAATTTATCCGAAACCGTCTAATTCGAATTGTTAAATGGTCAGGTTTGGATTTGAAAAAATAAATTTGGGTTGTGTCGGATTGGGCATATTGAACCTGAATTCGGTCCAACCCGACCGTTGCTCAGCCCTAATAGGAACTGCCATCTAATAGAATCATAAGCTTTCTTGTAGTCTACCTTAAGGATAACACATTTTTTTCCTTTTCATTTCATCTATGATCTCATTTGTAACTACGAGCAAACATTTATCTTCCAAAAAAGATGATTAGAAGTAATCAATGACTTCGTCTAGAACTTTTTTAACGTTATGGATAGAATTTTAAATGGATATAAAACATTTTTTTATCAAGTTGTTTAATGTGAAATTTATGAGATATTATATATATATATATATATATATATATATATATATATATATATTTTTTTTAAGTAAATTCAACAATAGTTAATATTGTTTCAATTAATAAATATCTCATTTCAGATTTCATACATAGACTACATAATTATAGACAAAATTTCTTTTACTATTTTAATTTATATTTTTGTAAGACCCAATATTTCTGCTCTTATGTTTAAGAGTTGTCTCAGATCTAATTGGGCCTAAGGGCTGGCCCATGAGGAGCCAAAGACATTAAACCAGCCTAACACTCTCACTCCCATCTCACTTTCAGAAAATATTTGTCCTCAAACCCCTTCGTTCTCAACGGAAGCTCTACTAGGGTTTGATCCTTAGCCTTCGTCAAGGATGCTCAAGCTCTTTCGACCCCACCTTCTAAGTTTGTTCCTTGAGCTATGGTGCTCCGCTGTTGGTGTCGAGGCCTTGCACTAGCTCATTCCAGGTAAGGGAAGCTAGAACCTAATCTTGTATTCGTCCTTTTCACTGTTTGGCTGTTGTACTACAATTCTGTGGTTGATATGACGTCCTGGATGCGTGACATGCTTTAGTGTGTTATTCTTGGCTTGGTATGAATGGCTGTCGCAGGAAAACAGTGGCGAGACCTGATAATCTCGCCCAGACGAGATGAGTAGAGGCTCGCCCAGACTTTTTATGCGAGGGGTCGCTTAGGCGACCAACTCAGTTTTAAGCGAGTGAGTGTCTCGCTCAGGCGAGGGGAGTCTCGCCTAAGCAAGAATGCGCAGAGGCTGTTGTGGTGTGTGTGTCGAGCTCTCGCCTAGGCGGAGGGAGCTCGTCTGAGCGAGAGTCCTTCTCGCTTGAGCGAGATCCTCCAACCTGAGCGACGAGCTGGGTGAGAATGCGTACTGAATTGGGTTACCTCTGTGCTTGAATGTTTAGCTGGTACTTGTATGAGTTATTGTATGATGGCTTAATGGGAATATTTATGCATGATTGGGAGAGGGTTTTATGTGTAAATCATGAGTTTGACATAATCTTTATATGAATTATACTCGAGAGGTTGAATATATGTATATATGTGGTCATGAGTTTGACATGAGCAACAATGGACATGATGGTTGGTAATCCAGTGGCATGGCTTTGGTATGAGGAGAAACTCTTTACTCATGGTTGGGAATGACGAATTGGTATTGATTCAACGTATGATAAATAAGGATTGGTTACGAATGAGGGGATGAGGTTCCTATGTATAATATATGTATCTGTTACTTGGCTATTTGTGTATGTTTGTCGTGTGGTCAGTACGTAATTCCTTGAAGTCTCTAGGTGGGACTTCAGGGTCGTGCTTCAGTGGTCAGGACGTAATTCCATGGCCCCTGTTAGTGGGTGTCCATGGTGGTGTCACATCTATATAACTTGGTAAGGATTCAAGGTAAGGATCGCATCTTGACACTCTAAGGAGTCAGTTAGTCTCACTTAGAGCGGACTGGCTCTTGTGGTAAGAGTAGCATAAGGCCTGAAACTCATTAAGGGCTAACCTTGTGTGTGAGGGAAATTGATTCATTGTAATACTTGTAACACATAGCTCGGGGGTGAGCAGAGGTATCCACCACAAGTGCAAGCATCTGCTGAATCCGACCCGGTTATATGTATCCAGATGAGTCGAGTCTTAGTGTATTGTTTTGGAATGTCATAACATGCTTGGGTAATGTATGTATAATTGACTGTGAAAGCATATCAGATTGCATGATAAAACCACTTTTGGCTCTAGCTTACCCTTTTTGTTTTTGTTGTGTGTCCTGCTGTGTGGTACTCTCTTTTGCGATGATCATCAACTTGTTGATGTGAGCAGATGCGAGGAACACCCGTGGTCAACAGGGAGGTGATAGTTCTGCTGCTTAGCCTTTGGGTTGACTTCTACCTTTGGGCTCTTCATTTAGGGCTAAGGCCCATGTATTGTTTTCTCCGAAAATTTGTTTAAGTCTTTTTCACTCTATTACTTTACTTTGTACCTGGCATCGTGGTGTATCTCTTTTATTCGTCCTGTAAGCAATTGGAATATCTGTAGGAGTGACGTTATACTCTTTTATCCTCGCTTCTTATATTATATTGTGTGACATATCCTTTATTTAGCTTTATTAACTAAATGAGGTGTTACAATTTTCCTCTATTGTAGAATTATTATGAATAACGAGTAATAACAATAATCTATAATAATATATCTATAACAATATATAAATATGATACCTTCTTTTTGTTCATATTTCTTTATTCCAATTTTACCCTTAATATTATTTTAAAAATTAATTATTTTATAAATATAATTTACCTTTAACTGTCCTTCTAAAACTTTTTTTGTCTTTAATTTTAAAAACTTCTCAGATTTTACTCTTTTAATTTTATATTGAACAATTATTTAAAAAATTAGTTACATTTTTTTATTGATCTTAACTCAATTTTTTATATAAATTAAAAAATGCGAACACACAGACATGATAACCTCACGTTTGTGTTTTTGCTAATAATAATAATAATAATAATAATAATAATAATAATAATATATAAAGAGATACCCTTTTTGTGTCTATATTTCGTTATTCCAGTTTTACCCATAATATTATTTTAAAAATTAATTATTTTATAAATATAGTTTACCTTTACGTAGGGGTGGCAAACGGGCCAGCCCGACCCGTTTTGGCCCGGCCCGTATGTGGCCCGTCAAAAAACGGGCCGGGACGGGCTGACCCGTCAAACAGAAACGGGCCAATATTCACAACTCGTCCCGTATAGGACGGGCTAACGGGCCGGGCCGGGCTGGCCCGTCTAGTTTTTTTTTAATTTTTTTAATTAGTTTTCAAATTTTTTAATTTGTTTTATTTTTTTAATTTGTTTATATATACATATAAATTATTATTAAAGTCATATTTAATCAAATAAAATATTATTTTAACTTTTAATTGATTAGTTAATGTTTTTAATTAGATAAGTTAAAATAATTATTAAATTTACA
>Ga0214543_1002631_pt1 | contig 35251 bp, 23 predicted proteins | sample CNSS2metaG_FD_160094 | JGI IMG/M metagenome (GOLD analysis project Ga0214543, IMG submission 160094) | Root nodule microbial communities from cowpea collected in UCLA plant growth center, Los Angeles, California, USA - CNSS2 | ecosystem: Host-associated > Plants > Roots > Nodule | place: USA... | reverse complement strand
TATATATATATATATATATATATATATATATATATATATATATATATATATATAAAAGAAGAAAGAAAGAGATACACGAAATGATGATATTGACACTTCTGTATAGGTCTGCGTTCTACTAGCTAAACAAAAACGGTGCATTGCGGTAGCTAATTACATTTTCATTAGAAAATAAATAATAAATAGATGATTTAATTTATTTATTTTTATTTCTTACCATCAGGTATTGAAAAACATAAACATTTTTATTTTTAAACTCTTATTTGTAACTTCATGTCCTCGTGACCTTTTTTCAAAAATGAAGTTAAGAACTAAAGATTATCTTAGTCAAGATTAGAAGTATAACACAACCTCTAAGTTCTTTTTTGGTGGTAAAAAATTATATAATTATCCTGTTATGCTATAATTAGTTATTTATCATATTTATAATATATTATTTATTGATTTTATTGTTAAATGAGCATATTTTTATTACAATCGTTAATGAAACTACCATATATTTATCATTATTATTGGTCCTAGTATTTTAATTTTTACAATTCTTTTTGCTTTCATAAAATTTCATGTTGTAATAACCTTAATTTAATTACCTTTATCGTATTAACAATTGTATTATATCATAGTAATTATTATAAAATTTGTTATGCTATATGTTACTATTTTTATCATCATTGTCCAGTTTATTATAACGCTCTTATCAATGAATTATTTTCATTATATTTATAATTTATTATTGATATAATTATCATCACATCACATCCTTTCATTATAATAATTATAATTATCATTATCGATCAATTTGATATAATAGTTAACCATTGTTTTCAAGGTTAAATATGTTTTTGATTCTTAACTTGTAATGGATTTCGAAACTTTGTCCCAACAATTTCGAAACTTTATATCAACAATTTCAAAACTTTGTACCAATTGTTGACAGTTGTAACCAAAAATTAGTTTTCAGTTTCAGGCTTTGCTTCTGTTAGAAACAGAGTAAGCTAACAACATATAAATACTTGTTTAGTTTCAAATGCAATGTTGTTGAATAAAGGAATAATACCTTTTCTTTGGTGCTTTAACTATGTCCATTTTCTTGCCTTCCTTATCCCTGTTATTCCTCGAGAAAATAGTAGGTGCGTGTCCTGCGAAAGAGAAAGTGTGGTGAGTGGTAGCAAAGGAGGAACATGGCTTACAAAGAGAGAGAGTTAGAAGAAGCAAGCCTTAGCTTGACGGTGGAGAAGAGATGCTTCGAACTGAAGCTTAGTGCGTGAAGCAGAAAGTGAAGAAGAAAGAGAACGAAGGAAAAGGTGAGAATAGGGGTAGGTGAGAAAAGTGTGTATGTGTGTGGCGTGGAAGCATCAGGAGAAAAAGTAGAGAAAGAAGTGGAGTGGGCCTGCGTAACAACTGCTGAGGCCTAAAGATTGGTATTAAGAGCAAGGTTCAAGAAGAGGAATCTTGGGAGTATTGCTGCGTGTTCTACTCATGGCTGGTGGAGGTGTGATACCGGGAAGCTTACCCATATTTAATGGAAAGGATTATGATGATTGGTGTGTGAAGATGGAGGCAATTCTTGGCTTTCAAGAAATAGATGAGATCGTGAAGGTGGGTTTCAAAGAACTACCCAAGAATGCTGATGAAGCGGCCAAGAAAACATACAAGGAGATGAAGAAATTGAACTGCAAGGCTCGTGTGTTGCTGCATCAATGTGTTGCAGCCAATATCTTTTAGAAAATCTCTAAAGTTGTCACAGCAAAAGAGGTTTGGGAGATCTTGCAAAATGGGTATGGAAATTCTGGAAAACTCAAGAAGGTGAAACTGCAATCTTTAAGGAGGCAGTATGAACTCCTCTCTATGACAGAAAAGGAGACAATGGCAGAATATTTTGGCAGATTGCAGGTGATCACCAATGCCATGAGAGCGTGTGATGAGAACATAGAAGATTGCAAAATTGTGGAGAAGGTTTTAAGGACCCTAACCCCACGGTTCGACCACATTGTGGTTGCCATAGAGGAATCTATGGATCTTGATGTTATGACAATAGAGGAATTGCAAAAATCCCTTGAAGCACATGAATAAAGGGTGAACGAGAAAAAGAATGGTGAGAAAGTGGTCGAACAGGCCTCGTAAGCCGAGGTAGGTCATAGTGGAAGAGGTCGAAGTGGTTGGAGAGGAAGAGGCAGAGGCAAGTCCAGAGGAAGATCTAGAAATAGAAATGGTGGCAGAAATAGTAAATCAGTGGCCCATGAAAATTCTAGAAACAATGGATTTGAAGTCAGAGGAGGAAATCAAAATAGAGGCAGAGGAAGAAGTGACAGGAGGCCAAATGATAAAAGAAAAATATAGTGCTATAATTGTAGCAAATATGTGCATTATTCTTATGAATGTTGGCATGAGGATACATCAAAGAATGAGCAGAAAGGAGAGGAAGCAAATTTAGTGCAAAAGGAAGAAGATGGGTCTGATTCAGACCAAGTTTTGCTGATGGCAACAACAACCAGTGAAGAGGAGGAAAGCATGACTTGGTACTTGGATACAAGGTGCTCTAATCACATGACTAGGAACAAAGATTGGTTGATTGATCTTAACCCGTGTGTGAAAAACAATGTGAAGTTTGCAGATAACAGCTCTATTGTGGCAGAAGGAATTGGGAAGGTGATGATTACATGAAAGGATGGCAAGGTGGCCTATATGAGTGATGTTTTGTACGTCCCATGCATGAAAAATAATTTACTCAGCCTGGGACAACTACTGGAGAAAGGATTTATATGAATATGCAACAGAAAGTCATTGAGATATTTGACTCTCAACATAGACTTGTGATCAAGGCACCTTTGTCTAAAATAGGACCTTTAAAGTGAACCTGGACACCATTGAAATTCAGTGCCTATCAGCTATTAGTGTGGAGGAAGAGAGTTGGCTATGGCACTATAGATACGGCCACTTGAATTTCAAGAGCTTGAATCAACTCAACAGTAAGCAGATGGTGAGTGGACTGCCACAAATTCAGCAACCAGCCAAAATCTGTTAAGGTTGTGTGATTGGGAAACAACCTAGAAAGGTTTTTAAAACCTCTGCACCAAAACGAGCTAAAAAGGTATTGGAGGTTGTGCACTCAGATGTGTGTGGTCCCCCTGGACACACCATCACTTGGGGGAAATAAATATTTTCTCACCTTTGTAGATGAGTTCTCAAGGAAGATATGGGTGTATTTGCTAAAAGAGAAAGGAGATGTATTTTTTGTGTTTGAAAAAATTTTGTGCACGAGTGAAGAGACAAGCTGAGAAGAGTTTAAAAATCCTTAGGACAGATGGTGGAGGAGAGTACAAGTCCAAGGATTTTAACAAGTTTTGTGAAGGGAAAGGGATAATGCATGAGGTGACTGCACCTTACACACCACAACATAATGGGCTGGCCGAAAGGAGAAATAGAATATTGGTGGACATGACAAGATGCATGCTAAAAGGGAAAAATTTGCCACATAGTTATTGGGGAGAGGTAGTCACCACTATTGCCTATATCCTCAATAGGTGCCTTACAAAAAGGTTGAAAATAGTAACACCAGAGGAAGCTTGGTCTGGTGCCAAACCACACGTGCAACACTTGAAGATTTTGGGCTCAATATGTCATAGACATATTCCAGATGAAAGGAGGAAGAAGCTAGATGATAAAAGTGAGCCTTTAATTTTGATTGGATACCATCCAACAGGTGCATACAAGTTGTATGATCCAGAAAAGAATTTGGTGGTGATCAGCAGAGATGTGGTGGTAGATGAGGCAGCTAGTTGGGATTGGAAGAATAAGAATGATGTGGTGACACATGTTCCATGTGTCTTGGAAGACAAAATTGAAATTACTGTTGCTATTCCAGACAATAGAAGAACCCAGAGAACAAGGTTCCCCTCTACTAGACTTGTTGGCCATGAAGTTTATGGTGATGGTGTAATTACAAGTGGTGGTGATTTGGTTCATCAAGCATTAATGGCTGACATAGAACCTATCTTGTGGAGAGAAGCTTTGAATATAAGGGAATGGAAGGATGCTATGAAAGAAGAGTTGGAAGCAATTGAGAAGAACAAGACATGGGAGTTGGTTGATCTGCCACATGATAAAATGCCCATTGATGTGAAATGGGTTTTCAAGCTGAAATTGAAGCCAGACGGGTCTGTGGCTAAACATAAGACCAGGCTGGTTGCAAAAGGTTTTTGCAACAACAAAGAATTGACTATACAGAGGTGTTTGCCCCTGTAGCGAGGATGGAAACTGAGGTTGGTCACAGCAGTTGCCAGTTCAAAAGGCTGGAAAATGAGTCAAATGGATGTGAAGTCAGCCTTTCTCAATGACCCATTGGAAGAGGAGGTGTACATTATACATCCACCCATATTTGAGAAGGAGGGGAGAAAACACCTTGTTTATAGATTGAGAAAGGCTTTGTATGGGCTTCAACAAGCTCCTAGAGCTTGGAACAAATTAATTGATGCACTGTTGGCCAAGTTAGGATTTGTTAAATACACAGTTGAGTTTGGAGTGTATGTGAAGAGGACAAGTCATGCAAACACACTCATTGTATGCTTGTATGTTGATGACCTGATCATTACAAGAAGTGTGGAAGAAGAAATTGAAGAGTTTAAAGGGAGAATGAAGATAGAGTTTGAAATGACAGACCTAGGAACACTAAGCTACTTTCTCGGGCTAGAGTTTGTGCACACGCATAGGGGAGTCTTCCTACATCAGAAGAAATATGCACAGGAGATTTTAAAAAGATTTAAGATGGAAGGATGCAATGATGCTGCAGTTTCAGTGCTGCCTGGACTAAAGCTGACAAAAGAAAAGGAAGCTGAAGTTGTGGATGGGACTTTGTACAAGCAGATTGTTGGCTCACTAAGATTTCTTTGTAATAGTAGAGCAAATCTAAGCTTTGGAGTGGGTCTGATAAGCAGGTTCATGCATGACCCGAGAACACCCCATATGGCTGCTGCTAAGCATATATTGAGATACCTAAAAGGTACTACATATTGGGGAATTTTCTTCCCAAAGGTAAATGAGCAAAATGAAGTTGTGTTAGAAGCATTTTCTGACTCAGACTGGTGTGGAGAGAAGGTGGGGAGAAGGAGTACCTATGGGTACCTATTCAAATACTTAGATGCACCAATTTCTTGGTGCTCTAAGAAACAGAAGTTTGTGGCTCTATCATCGTGTGAAGCAGAATACATAGCTGCTTCAGAAGCAGCTTGTCAGAGTTTGTGGCTGGAGGTAGTTTTGGAGGAGCTAAAACTGGACTACAGGAAACCAGTTCAGCTCAACATTGATAACAAGTCAGCAATCAACCTGTCAAAAAAATCCTATTCTACACGGGAGAAGTAAACACATTGACACGAAGTTCCATTTCCTTTATGATCAAGTGAGCAGAGGAAAGCTAACCCTATTTTACTGTCATACAGAAGAGCAAACAACTGATGTCTTCACCAAGCCGCTGAAGCAAGCTAGGTTCAACAAGCTCAGAAAACATATTGGGATGTCAAGCCTAGAATTTTTGGATTAAGGGGGGGTGTTGACAATTGTAACCAAAAATTAGTTTTCAGTTTCAGGCTTTGCTTCTGTTAGAAACAGAGCAAGCTAACAACATATAAATACTTGTTTAGTTTCAAATGCAATGTTGTTGAATAAAGGAATAATACCTTTTCTCTGGTGCTTTAACTGTGTCCATTTTCTTGCCTTCCTTATCTTTGTTATTCCTCGAGAGAATAGTAGGTGCATATCCTGCGAAAGAGAAAGTGTGGTGAGTGGCAGCAAAGGAGGAACGTGGCTTACAAAGAGAGAGTTAGAAGAAGCAAGCCTTAGCTTGACGGTGGAGAGGAGAAGATGCTTCGAACTGAAGCTTAGTGTGTGAAGCAGAAAGTGAAGAAGAGAGAGAACGGAGGAAAAAGTGAGAAGAGGGGTAGGTGAGAAACGTGTGTATGTGTGTATGTGTGTGGCGTGGAAGCATCAGGAGAAAAAGTAGAGAAAGAAGTGCAGTGGGTCTGCGTAACAACTGTTGAGGCCCAACACCAATTTAGTCCTTTATTTTTCGAAATATGTGAATTTAATCATTTTAATCAAATTTTGTTAAATTTATTTGACATTTCAAGTACGTTTCATAATAGTATTTGACTTGACATTAAATAAAAAATGTGTCAGTATAAATAACTCAAATACAATTCTAAAATACGAACAAAACATCAAAAAAACTTAATAAAATTTGATTAAAAGGACTAAATCCACATATTTCAAAAGACAGAATTAAATTGGTCCAAAGTTTCGAAATAGACTAATTCCAAAATTCATTGAAAATTAAAGGACAAAAACATATTTAACCATTGTTTTTATAACATTATTATTATTTACACTATTGTTATCTCTTTTTATTATTAAACAAATGAAAGTTATCATATAACCGGCTCCAAAAGTAATTTCCATTATGTTTTAGGTTCTTAAAATTCTGCAGAACAGAAATATACACAACATTACACTAAAATATTCAACACTTTTTTTATGAAAGGCTCTGCTATATATTGTTTTCTGAGACAAAAAATCACAATCTCCAAACCAATATCCAAATACATAACACAGCATTATCATTCCAATATCAACATAAAACTATAAACACGGTGAATATGTCCTTAGGCTAAACAAGAGGGTCCACATATATTTTGATGGATACATTTTATTTTGAAAATATCAGATACATGAACAAACTTCCTTCAGAAGTGAAAAAGTTGATGACATCAGAAAAACAAGAGATCCACATCCAGAGAAGGGGAAGGAAAACCAAAGGCTCCAAAGAAACAATTGACCCAAAGTGCTTAAAACACCAACAAAATAAGTGTCAGGGCCTGAAGCCAACACTAGGGCAATGTTTAAAAACAGGGAGGAAAAAAACTTGAGCTAAGAAACTCATGTTAGATTCATCCTCCCAAACACCACAATGAGCCAGAGAACTTCCCCATTCATCTTGGAAAAAGGAGTGTAGTACTAAAAAGGAAAGGTCTAGATATTTTTGGTGTTGTTAACTTTAACTACAACACCATGTTTATATACGAGTTTGGATTCTCTACTGAGTTTTCTTGTATTGTTCATCTGCTGTGTCTTTAAAAATATATTGATTTTGATGTTTTAAAATATATTAAAAAGAATTTTAATATACCAACATCAATGTATTTCATTGGTTAGCAGAGAACACCATAGAAAAATTTAGAGAGAATCTAGACTCGTTTATCTACATAGTATGTTTATGCTTCTTTTCTTTCACTGGTCCCTTTTCACGAATAATATCTGTGAACTGGGATGACGCTGCAGAAGATTATTCTTCAAGGTTGTGTTTGAGTCTGCATTTGAGTCTGAGCTAAGCCGTATCTGAATTCAAAACTAACATCAGATACAGAACAATTGAAAAAGTTATATATTACGTACAAACCATGCACTATAGCCTGATCACAAAACACAATAATGTTGAAACATCCATGGAATCATAACTCAAAGAAAATACTTGTAATTGTTGGAGATCTAACATGAGTAATGATAAGTATATAAGTAAAAGCAATCCTCATCATAATAAGTGTACAACCAACACTTTGCATTCATTCAATTACTTTCATTTTCTATGTGTTGTCTCCTTTGCTGAATTGACAAGTACTTGATGTTTGACTTTATGTAATTTTATGGTTTAGAAACTAGAATTGTGTTTCCGTCTTTCTCTCATTATTACATAGGTAGCAAGAGCAAAAGCATTGGTTCACAAGACAAACCTCATATTTATTTAGCAATGATGCCAACACTGAGGCAACAAGTTGGATGATAAATTTCTGTCCAATGCAAGCACGTGCACCAGATCCAAAAGGCAGGAATGCTGCATTTTCATTTGGATCCTTTAGCACAAATGAACTGAACCCTGTATCAGAAAGGTCTTCAGCAGAACCTGAGAATTCAATATCAAAAGATTAGCAATAGATTATCAATTTTTTTTTTGTTACAAAATATTAACGAAAATACAATTCTCTTTCTCCAGTTTTGTTTCTACTTCATTGATTCCCTTGTCTTATCTATGATTCTTGATTACTGAAATCCAACACTGTTTTGAAGTATCAAGGCTCATACCTGATCTATTTGTAACAGTTGAGAGAAATCGGTAAGGATTGAAATGACTTGCATCACTCCCCCAATTGAATTCATCTTTCTGTACCAATTCAACTGGTACAACCAATACAGCTCCAGCAGGTATGGTTACACCAGATGCAAAGCTCAAGTCTGAGATAAAGAGGAACATTAATGAATACAAATAACAGTAGGAGTACAGATAGAATCCTCAAATATATTTTAAACCATTAACATATCATGCATGTAGAAACCAAATCTCCTTTAGTTTATTGATTTACTATAGCCAGTTTATATAAAATGGACTATGTGGTTTAGTTCATAAAGACAGTTTTCAGCATCTCTATTTCTCTCTTTCAACAGAAATCTTGAATGAAACTAGCACAGTACTTATATCTCAATCTCACCATGTTTCAGAGAACATCTCTGCAGCATGGAACCAGTGGGAAGAAGGCGTGCAGATTCATAAATTGTAGCCAATAACAACGGCATCCTATAAACATCTTCATGCTCAAATTTCGATGGGTTTCTTCTTACCATGCTAATCTCCGAATAAACCTGCAAAAGCATGCGAAATAAGCACCACGTGGGCTTGCAAACATCAAGAACTGCATCCAGCCAATTTAAAAAGCAGAATTTGATAGTGAAAATCATGCAGTAAAACCACCTTTGAGCATGTAAATGAAATCCTATTCCAACAGAAATATAGTTTTTTTCAAAAGAAACTAGAATAACAGTTTGTTACAGTGTTGATAACAGTAAAGAAATTTCACCTAAAATTAGAATGAGAAAACTTCACTTTCGCCATGACAAGAGCAGACACATATAGCAGACAGAACCACTGGAAAGGATTAATAAGAGATACAGAGCAAGTGCATTTTCCTAACAAAGAATGTCTATCCTAAAAGATAAAAGAAATTCAAACTAATATATTAAGAAATGAACGTTAAACCTAACTCAACTGTATAAAACCTGTATGGAAACTAAGGTACGTACTTACTTATATACCGTAAATTCAATCTTTATCTAGTAGATATGAAATTTCTAACATATTAAAACAAATTCACCTTAGTGCATCCCTAGTTTTAACTTTGTACATAGATAGATTCATTAAATCTACATCATGATTTAGCAATATTCATTATAGGAAATTCTGGCTTTGAGCATTGGAGAGCAAAATAAAATAAAAATAGTTCACAGAATTGGATACAGCACAGAGAGAATGAAACCTTATCCTGTATTTCCCCATGCATGACAAGCCTAGTCAATACATCCGTGATTAGAACAGAGGTAGTTTGACATCCGTGAAATATCATGCGCATGACATTCCCACAAGGCTCTTCTTTACCATCTTGATGATCCTTAAGATCTCGAAAGAAATAGTAATCTTGGAACTCATCATCAGAACAGCATTGTGCACCATCTGCTGACTTCATTTCTTCAGTGGAACTTTCATAATGTACATCTTGCCCAGTATGGCTAGATAGTTTACAACCTTTTCTACAATGTTGAAGGATGTCTTGAGTTAAGCATTTCAACTTTGTACATAAGCATTGGTACTTCCAAAATCCACGTCTCCAGAAAGGAGTAACATTATAGGAGGCCCAAAAGCAAGCATCTTTAGCAATGGTCATGAACAGTTCCTCATACATTGCAGCCTTCGGTGAGGCCAAGAAGCCATCTCCAAAGAATGTGACTCCCATTATAGTGAAAGCGATGTGCTGAGAAACCAACCTGGAATCAAGACCTCCTTTCTTTTCTATGGTTTCTATTTTATCTGTGATAAAGTCTGCAACTTTCACAGGAATCATATCACCATTCTTCAGCAATCTTTCGTTTAATTCTGTTGCCAATAGTTCCCTTCTCTTTTGCACCTAAGCAAATTTCAAATCACATTCCAAGTTGCTAGAGTCAGAATGAGAACATCATACATACAAAACAAATGTCAGGATCTGTAATTTCTGCAGACAACATCTAAAATGATACACAATGAAAATATCCAAACAAAAGAGTAGTTTGATCAGAACTAAGAAGGTCTCAAAACTGAATTGACCCCAGCATTTTAAGATTGAGGAACAGATTACATAATTCAATCTCAACTTTGGTCAAAAACACCATGGTTTACATGTCACCTTTTCAAATGAAGGGGCAAAGAGGCTTGATTGCCCAAAGGCCAGATGAAACAATTTTCCTGTGTAAGGCAACTTATCCTCAGCTTTTATAAGCATGTCTTGTATTAACATTGGATCCCTTACTGACACCAAAAGTTGAGTAGGACCTAACCACAGTTTAACAATAGGTCCATACATTTTATGGGATTCTGACAGCACATCTGAAAATCAAAAAAGGGTAAATACACAATTAGTTCATAAATCTGCAAAAGAACCTGAGTTTGACATTACTGCATAAAATCCCTTTAATATACATTCTAGAATAAGACCCCACCGAGTTAAATAAATAAACTCGTTATTTCTGAAAATAACCACAGAATTAACAAATCCATACGGCAGAATATAAAAGAAAAAGAAAAGACAAAATTCAAAATCCCATATCACAAGACCCCATATTATATCAACCAATAACTAGCAAAATCCAGATTAATAGACCAAAACCAAAATCCACTTCACTAAAACCAAAAGACGGGTCCTTTCTGATAATAACCACAAATTCAACTAATATGGCATTGCAGGTAAAAACTCATATCACAAGTCATATATCAAACAGGGTCGATTTCACAGTAACACCCATTAACTTGCAAAATCCAAAAACTGATTCTTTCTGACTATAACTATAAATTCAAATAATCCAAAGGGGGAGAAGGGATAAAAAAAAACAACAACCACCAGCCTATGATTTCACTGCGAGTCCCAAGTTCCGGTAAAGAAAAGGGCTGTGTCAGATTCAAGACAAATAACACCTTTTAAATAAATTTCCACTTTTACAAAATATTCTTCTTGATTAAGTTAAAGTTGAAAAACAGTTTCTAGATAATTGAATAGGAAAAAGCTTCTACACATTAGTTTATGGATCATTCTCAACTGAAAAAAAAGAAAAAGAAAAAGAAAGATCACGGAGTACCCACCAGTGAAAGTAAAATTTGGCCGGGAAAAGAGCTTGCAGCTGCCAAAAAAAGAGGAAGAGGGAGGCCCAGGAATGGTTCTAGCCCTGTGCCATATCCCAAACAGGCTAAAGAGTCTTCTGAGCAAAAGGGTGGTGACAACAACAAGAGATAGCCATAAAAACGCGTTGAGTTCTCGCGTGGCGAAATCCCTGAGAATTTCAGAGAATTGGGGGGAATGAAGAACACCCAACAGAGAGAAGCTGTCGGTGTTGTGGTTGTTCATTTTCTTCTCAATGAAAGAGAAGGGAAGAGAAGAGAAAGAAGAATTGGTTTGAGAGGTTGAAGTTACAAACTTTGAATGTTGACCATGATAGTGTTGTTTTGTTTCTTAATAGAATCTCAGTTTACTCTTAATTCAACTGTTCATAATTGAATGTTTCTATTAACGGCTGCATACAATTGAAAGGAAATGATACTTTAACCTACTTTTTTTTACCCATTTTTAATCTACCACTTCAATCACTATTAGATTATCACATCACATCACTAAAAAGAATAAAAAAAAGATGATCTAATGGTGATTAAAACAATAAATTAAAAATGGGTCAAAAAAAGTGCATTAAAATATCATTTTCCTAATTGAAATCGTGGTTTATGCATTAAAGAATCACAAAATTTTAGAAATAAGAATTATAAGTTTTTAAATTCTCTTAGATTTGTTTTATTAGGAAAAGTTTCTTAACTAAAAGTGATTTTTTATAGTATTATTTATATTAAAAGTTCAATTTTTTTATCGAATATTAACGTAAACACAAACTAAGGTGCTATCACATTTATATAATATTATGTTAGTGGTCGATAATATTTATAATGTTATATACATAAAAAATAAAGTAAAATATATAAAAAATATATAAAAAAGTAATTGTTGATGAATAGAAAAAAAAGAACGAGATAAATAAATAATTTTATAAAAATTTATAAAATAATAATTAATTTTTAAAAATTTAATAAATAATTATATTAATAAAGTTTTTAGAATTATAAAATATGGAAAAAAAATCATCTATTTATATAGTTATAGATAAAAGAATACATGTTTTTCTATTTACAAAATTAGGTAATGTTCAAAATTGGTTTATATATTATATTTTTAGTGAGACTAAATCTTTATGTTATTTTACAAATATATGCAATATGGATTTTTATAAAAATGTATTTATATACTTTATTTTTATTTTGAAATTAAACAACTTTTTAGCTTATTATTAATATGCTTTTCGAATTATAATAATAACCATTTGTGTGTATCAAGTGTAAGGTTGTTTATTTATGTTGTTATAAATATACGTGTTAAATTTCTATAAGAATTAAAACTACATCTTAAAACTACAAATAAATAATTAGATTAGTAGATAAATAAAAATTAGATAATATATGAGATTCTAATACATTTATTAGTGAAAATAAATGTCACTATATTAAAAAAAATAATTAAAATATGATTTATAGTATGTAATTGTTATTACCATATGAGTAATTTATATAAATTTTTTAATTTTAAAATATAATTAAAATCAAATCAGATATAAGGTACTAACACTAAAATAAAGAATTTTATTATTAATTTAATGTATTAGAAATTTAGACATTTTAATAGTAAAATAATACATTTACAGATTGTTTTTAAGAATCACCACTTATATAGGTTGTTGTATTATCTTAAATTACAAATTTATAAAATCAATTATTCTCCTTGTATTATTAGTACGAACATAAGTAGTTTACATATTTTGAGTCATTTGATAAAAAAATTGTTATTATTATAATTATTATCCCATAGAAAACACTTATGAAATTATTCTTATAATAATGATTATAAAATCATAAATAATCATATACATCAAAATCAATTAATATCTTAGTTTAGAGTAATAGTTTTTTATTTGTATGTAAAGACTTTGATGTGTATAGCAGAGAAAAAGTTGGAAGGGCACGTGGGTGAAGACAAGTCCATTTGGATTTCGGTTGTGTGATGTGATGGACTCTGCAGGATAAGTATTGACTTATATTTAAATAAATATTTTAAATAATTACTACTAAATTAAATTAAGAGTTAATTATGTTTTTTTTTCTCTCAACTAATTTTTTGTTTTAGTCTTTCACTTAATGTTTGCACTATTTTAGTCTTTGGCGTTTTGAATTGATGGAATTACTCCTCAATTTTAAACTTCGTTAGTGTCAATTGACAACTATGAAACGGAAGAGCACATCATAATCCGTTTTAAGTTGAGTTAAAAAAAATTTTGCACGTGGTTATTTTTTTGGATCATTATTGACTTTTGAGGTTCATATTCGAAAACAACCTCTCTAGATCTAAGATCATCTAAAAGTTTAGAGTTTCATCCTTTGCTAACCTTCATTGTCATCCTCCATGCCTTTTCATCACTCACGCCATCTTAATTTTTATTCATCCAAAATCAACACACTGAATCACCAACTCAAGACCATTGCCAATTTCACATCCTGTCAATCATCAAAATCATCTTCCATACCAAAACAAAAAACACAGTACTCATCATCACCAACACCAGAAAAATAGAGCCCATAACCAATGAACCCATCATTACTCTTCACTATCAACAATCAATAACCACAGAAGGAGAGAATCAGTAAAGAGAGAAGGGTGTTCTTCGGTTGTGAAATCTCCAACAAAGGCGTTGGTGACAGACGAGGCTGGCTAACATGGAGGTCGTGGTGGCTGGGAAAAGAGCACGCGAAAGTAAGCATGGAGGAGGCAAACCCTCGCGTAAAAGAGAGAAATCGAAGGAGCAGGCACGCTGTCAACGCCGGCGAGGCGCGCCTGTGGTGGGTGTTGCGGCAGTTGTCTGTGGTGGCCATAGACTTTGAGGAAGAAGGAACCTCTCTAGATCGCACTGTGGTAGTGCCAATGGTGGAGCAGGGCACAACGACAATTATGCAAGGAACAAACCCTCACACGATTCTCGGAGGAAGAAAATGGTGTTGGCGGTGGCGGCCTCGATGAACGATGACGACAACTCCGACCGGTCGGAGGCAAGCAGCAGCGAGATCCAACGTCCCGGTATTGGTTGTCCACGCACGAGGAAGAAGAGAGGTGACAAGGATTTCAGATTTTCTGAAGAAGATGAAATCAAGGCTCCAATTCTGAAAACCAAATTTTAGGGTTTCACAAATTACCCAAATCCCTCTTTACTGTAAACATTTCCCTATCTTAAAATGTTACCCAAAAAAATAATCAAGTGCAAATTTTTTTTTAACTCAACTGAAAGGTTACCCAAACAAATAACAACGTGCAAAAAAATTTTTTAACTCAACTTAAAACAGATCATGACGTGGCCTTCCGTTTGACAGCTGTCAATTGAAACTAACGGAGTTTAAAATTGAGGACTAATTCCATTCAATTCAAAAAGTCAGGGACTAAAATAGTGTAAACATTAAGTGAGGAACTAAAACAAAAAATTTGCAATAGTTGAGGGACGAAAAACATAATTAACCCTTAAATTAATTGTAAGATATAAAGAGGTGGGTAAAAAAATAATGGATTAAATATGATTTGGTCTCATTTTAATGAAATTTTAAATTAGTTCCTCTTCAAAAATTTTGATCAATTTAGTTTTTCATTTTTAAAAATGTGTAAATTTAGTCATTTTAACCAAATTTTGTTAAGTTTATTTGAAGTTTCACGTACATTTTATAATATTATTTGAATTGTTTACACCATTTGAAATGTTAACTTAAATATTATAATAAAATGCGTTTAAAATGTCAAATAAATTTAACAAAAAATTTGATAAGAAGAATTAAATTTATACATTTCTAAAAATGAAAAACTAAATTGGTATAAAATTTTGAAGAAGAACTAATTCAAAAATTCCAAAACAAATTTAACCCAAAAATAAGTAAGGTACGATTATGGTATGACCATATTCTCAGGTGTAAGAACAGCAAATGAATTGTTTTGAGAGTCTTATTTGAAATTATTTTGGTTTTTATGAAAAAAGAATTTATATTGATTGGATATAAGGATAGATATTATTAATTTCTTAAATTAGGTACGAAAATATTTATGAATTTGTCTTATATTTGTACTTGTTTCAATACTTATTTTTGTAACCGTTTATTTTTTAAATTATTAAAATATTTTTAATTTATTCGATCATCTAAAAATATATATGAAATTTTATGTAGTTCCTTGTAATAGAAAAAAGCAAAATTCTATCTCTTTGGCATAAGAGTTGTTGGCCAAATTGTGGAACTCCCTGCATTATAAATCACCTTTATCCTACTTTGAAGGTAAAGAGTTAGAAGAACTAAAGGACAAAGGGGACCTCTCATTTTCTTTTGTTTTTTCCTAAATGGTGGGTCATGAGCCTACTCATTCATGAGATGAATGTTCCTTTTCTAGTATACTGGGAGTCTCTAATTCAAAGTAGTGTAACTTTCAAAAACATTCTTATAAGATCTAAAAAGTGCATAAAAATAGCTTAACTTTATAAATGAAACTTAATTATTTTCTTATTAGAAAAGTCTAAGTAAAAATAGAAAAATTAGTTAATCGAATTTTATTTTATAAAAGCCGTCATTTTTCTAAAAATAATCATTTTTATTTGCATTTTTTCTAAGATTCTAACTTATTTATTCATTCGTTTGAGAATTAGAGTGAACTAGAGGAGATCTGAGAGAGTATTATCATCCTAGTCATTCAGTATTTTCAACGGAGTAAGTTTATCTTTTACTTTGTTTGGTTATTTTGAAAATTTGTTTGCATGGGAGGGGGAAAATATACTTACATGTCATTCTTTTATGTTCAAGATGAATATTTGTCTGTCTGTGATCACCAAGACGTGTTCAAATCATTTGTTTGAGTTTTCTTTGCACATATAAAGTATCATGTATAAGTTAGAGTTTGTGGAGCTTAGATAAGTTAGAACGTCAAGTCAATAAAAATGAAGCTAGCTATTATGTTCATTGATTATTATGTTATATGATTTTATGGTGTGGATGATATCTGTGATGAGTTATGATGAGTAGTGATCTTGATTGTTAGTTAAATGTTGATATGGTATCGTGAGCGAAATGATTTTATGTGGCGCAAAAACAATTTGAGGACATGTTTATTAGTTTGGATTAATTGACTAATGGTGACTTATTTTAGAACTGAATTGTACCTATTGTGGTTTGTAAGAGATAAAAACATCTTTTGACAATGTTGGGAAATCACGCAATAAGAGTAGAAAAATATAAATAAAAACACACAGGAAAATTTAGTGTGGTTCGACACCTCAAGGCCTACATCCATAAACACTCAACAAAAAGTATTATCACTTAAAGTGCAATTTTTTGTGGACCAAAATTGCAAACCCTTCTTAGTGCAATTTTTGTGGACCAAAATTGCAAACCCTTCATAGTGCAATTTTTTTGTGGATCAAAATTTCAAACCCTTCATAATGCAATTTTTCTGACAAAAACTACAAACCTTCTAATGACACACAACTATCCAAGCCTCCCATACACCTAAGAGACCGATTGAGTTGTGGTGATAACTCCAAAACCAACTCTTTACTTTTATAGTATTTTTCTGTTACTCTCTTCTTCATATTACTTGATGTGGGACTTTGGTGAATACCCACTTGACCAACATAACCTCCCTTCACCAAATGTCTCACATGCTATGGAACAAACATTTGACACACCACCAACAAATCTGCTTGAACCGCTCTTGCTACTAGTGATCCAACAAATCCGCTTGAACCACTTTTGTCACTGGTGATCTGCACAGACTCATTGACGATGACAATCTTTCCTCATCATCGACCCTCACTGCCTTGCACATCAGACTCGTTGTTGACAACTTCCACATCTTTGTCACTAATAATTCACTGATATTCAAGGGGAATCCATCATAACACCACCTTGGTCAAGCTACGACACTGCCACAACACAACAATTGCTGTAGACGAAGCATCACGTGAGCCATGCAAAAACACCACCATTGTTGATCTCGAGCTCCACCCTCATCATGCAGATCCAACGTTACCAAACATTGTAGTCCACCAGAGCATATCTATAAACCGTAGAGCACTTCCTCCACGCACATGTCGCAAACTGCGACTCACACATATTAGATCTCCATCGTACCTCCTCCGTAGATTTGGGAGCATCTCGCGATACATGAACTTCACTCTCTTCAAAGGACGTTGATTTTGTTCAATATGCTAAACTCTCTTCCTCCCTTGATTAGAAACCCTTGGTCAGAACCTCAACTTTGATATCACTATTGAGAAATCACACACTAAAAATAATCTCTTCAAGCGGAAGCACACCCACCAATAAGAGCAAAAAAATATAAATAAAAACACAGGAAATTTAATGTGGTTCGACACCTCAAGGCCTACATCCACAAACACTCAACAAAAAACATTATCACTCAAAGTGCAACTTTTTGTGGACCAAAATTACAAACTCTTCATAGTGCAATTTTTGTGGACCAAACTTGCAAACCCTTTATAGTGCAATTTTTCTGGCAAAAACTGCAAACTTTCTAATGACACACAACTACCTAAGCCCATCATACACTCAAGAGACATATTGAGTTGTGGTGATAACTTCAAAACCAACTTTATACTTTTATAGTATTTTTCTGTTACTCTCTTCTTCATATTATTCGATGTGGAAGTTTGGTGAATACGCACTTGACCAACATCCAATAAGGTAATTAATTTTATAATGTGTATTCTATGGAGATTCCTTGATGGGAATATTTTGATTCTACTTATTATCGAATTCACATGGAGGAAAAATATTTATTTGGTGAAAATTGATGAAGCTATTTTAACATTTGGTTGTGATGCGAAAATGAACAATATTTCGTAAATATAAAAATTTATCATGTCATTTTCTGAAATATATAAGTTTATAATAATCTTTCGAAAGTTGAGTATATTATCGATGATGATTATTAATTTTACTTCTGAATGATATTGTGTAATTTATTAGATGTGATGCGTGTATTATCAATCTAAAATTATTTATTTTATAAATGGTTATGTTTTTTTTTAAATATGTCTGCTTATTGATTTCATTTCCATCTATTGTAATTGTATATAACACAGAAGCATAAAATATTGCAAGTCAAAAATACTTAATAATGAAAAATTAAGATCTATTAAAAGTATAGATAATTATATATATATATATATATATATATATATATATAAATTTCGGATGACATGATTATATTTTAAACGATTTTATATTTATCGAGACTGTAAATATAAATCACATTTACATAAATTATCTGAATGTTATAAAATAATCAGTAAAAATATTAATACTAATGCAACTATATATAATAATGATATTACAATTCCTAAAGCAAACGAGCCGCGAAGAAAAGGAAAAGAAAGAAAGGTTCGCAAATCTTAAAGTCAAAATAAGCAAAATAATATTTTTTATTCTTAAAGTTAGTTTGTTTGAATTTGTTTTCATCATCTCAAAATGTAAATATGTTAGAACTTTTGGACGATAAAATTATATACTTGAAATTAAAACTAATCTAATTAAAATTTAAATAATAATTTATATTTATTTGTTACATTTTAAATTACTTTTTGGTTATTTTATTTTAAATTGATGATTAATCCGACTAAATTGATGTAGAGTTATGATGCACAAATACGAGACATGTATCAGATACGACACGTATCCGATACGTCGATACGTTTATTTTCAAAATGATAGGATAAGATACGTGATAGATACATGATACATGAATATTGAAAAGTGTACAATAATTCTTACAAACAAATAAATATATGATTGTTAATAAAATTTCCTAATTAGAGACCAATTATTTTAATAACCAAAACTTGGTAGTTAATGTTAGTGACCAATTTAAAAATCAATTATGTTGTTGATTAAGTGTATCTGGAATGTTTTTTATGATGTCCATAATAGCATGATAATGGTTAACATGACATGTATGTGATAATCTGAAATTGTTAATCTGCTGCCCCGATAGTCGACTAGCCAACTAATGTAGTTGACTAGGCTCGTGCTGACAACAACTGATTTATAAAAACATACTTTGCACCTTCTGTTAATAGAGTTATTCAACCCAAAGAAAGAAAGAAAGGTGTGAAACAGGTTCTTGGAGCAATCTTGGAAGATCCTCTTAAGAATTTCATCAAGAAACATCAAATTGGGCTTGGCAAGAAGAAGAAAATTCAGACTTGGAAAAGGTGTACTCAATCTAATTTTTAGGTTGTGTTCTTATGTTCTAAGTATAGTTTGAAACTCTCTGTTTTACTGTTTTCTGGTTAAAGCAAATGTGTGTGATAACCTTTTTGTTTTTGGTTGTTAAAGCAAGTGTGTGTGATAGCCTTGTTGTTTTTGTTTGTTGAAGCAAGTGTATGGTAGCCTTGCTTGTGTGATCTTTTATCTTATAGTTTAGATTTACCAAGTATATATGTAAATCTTGTAATTCTTGAGATATATTGAAAATCTCTAGTTGTGGTTTGTTAGGGGAAATTGGATGTAGATTCTAAGGAATCAAACCAGTATAAATCTTTTGTGTGCTTTATCTCTTCTTCTCTATATTTTGACATGGTATAAATGCTCCAAACATTAAGCATCCAATCACATTATTTCAATTGATTCAACAAGCAAAGAGTTTATCAAAATAGTTTCGAAATTGCTAAAACTAGGCAAAATTTGTTAAAACCAATTCACCTCCCCTCTTGGTTGTGAAATATTGGTGCATCAAAACTAACAAACAGTTTCGAAATTGCTAAAACTGTGCAAAATTTGTTAAAACCAATTCACCCCCCCCCGTCTTGGTTGTGAAATATTGGTGCATCAAAACTAACAAGTGGCACCATAGTTGGTTAGTCGAATCCATAGTCGATTAGATCCTGACAGTTGGCCAATATTTCACAAACATTTTCTGAAGGGGCTTCAATAAACAGACCACCCTTATTCTCTAGAGATAATTATCCCTTCTGGAAAATCAAAATGAAAATCTTTTTAGAATCCGTTGATAAAGGTGTATGGGATACTATTGTAAATGGGCCATTCATACCTACAAAAAATGTGGAAGGAAAAACTATGCCTAAAGATTTCTTATCTTGGACTCTTGATGAAAATAAACGTACTCATTATGATGTGAGAGCCAAAAATATAATCTCATCTACACTAACATTGGATGAATTCTATAGGGTATAAATTTTTCAATCCGTCAAAGAAATGTGGGATGTGTCAGAGGTGACTCATGAAGGCACGGATGAAGTCAAGAGAGCTAGAAAGAACACATTAATCCAGGAGTATGAAATGATTAGGATGAAGGCTGAAGAAGCAATCTATGATGTGCAAAAAAGATTCACTCATATTGTGAATCATCTCATAGCCTTGGGAAATGTTTTTGAAAAGGAAGAACTGAATATTAAAATACTGAAAAGTCTGAATAAAGCATGGCAGCCTAAGGTCACTACAATTTCAGAATCAAGAGATCTCACCACAATGAGTATGGCAACCCTCTTTGGAAAACTAAGAGAACATGAATTGGAACTTGGACGACTAAAAGAGGAAGAGGAAGGAGAGAAAAGGCAAAACATTGCTTTAAAAGCTGCTGCAAAAGCAAAACCAGCAAAGTTGAAGATAAAACATATCAGGAAGATGAAAATTCTGATTCTGAAACACTGAATCTAATGGTAAAACATTTTTCAAGATTTTTAAAGTACAAAAATAAGTCTAATGCAAAATCAGTAGCTGCAGGAAATAGAAGATTCCCTTCCAAGAGGCAAGATTCACCTAGCACTCCAACATGCTATGAGTGTGGCAAATCTGGTCATATCAAACCTGATTGTCCAATTCTCAAGATCAAAAAGAAATTGAAGGAAAAGAGTGAAGCTACAAGCAAGTCTAAGAGAGTGAAGAAAGCATATATTGCTTGGGAGGACAATGACTCCAACACCTCTAGTGATTCAAGTGAAAGCCATGAAGAAGAAACAAATCTATGTTTGATGGCTGGTACAAAATCCTCTGTCAGTAGTGTAAGTAATCTTGAATCCATTGATGAAAGCTATGAAAGCAAGTTCTATAAACTACTTGATGTATATAATGAGTTGCATGAAGAGGCTAGAAAGTTGCAATAATCTAATAACAGACATAAAGGTGAAAATAGGTGGCTTGAAAACAAATTAAAACTCAAGTGATTAACAAATTTTATCATTTTCGACCAATTTTTGTTATTACCAACAAACTATATTCCTTATTTGTTAGTAATTATATATATATAAAAGCCAAAACTTATTCTCTATTAAGAAAAGAATATTATTGATAAATATATTCTTATTCTAGAGAATATATGTTTACATCTAGTACATTTTTTTAATAATTTTGGAATAATGTCACATTTGACACTTTTTTGAAAAATATTATATATGAGAAGTAATATTGTAAAATTCATTTTCAACTCATTACTTATTCATGTACATACTTACACAACCTGATGTATGAATATCTTTTAGTTTCTCATTATTTAATATCTTAACCTACTATCTTGCTAATAACTAAAGTCATTAAAATCATGATATATTATTTCTTTAATGACTTATTAACTTAATAATATGGAACGAAATCAATTACAATATTATATATCATAAATTTGTATTTAGCAAAAGATGGAGACAAATTTGTCCAATATTGAAAAAAAAATGCTATGGGAAAGATCTGTGATACTCTAATTGAATTGTAGGAAGTTAAATCACTTGACATGATTTGAATGAGTCTACATCAGTGAACTATGATGTACGGATACGATACGTGTATCAACATGATAATTATCCGATAGGTCGATACGTTTATTTTGAAAATAATAGGATATGATACGTGATAGATACACGATATATGAATATTGAAAAGTGTGTACAATAATTCTTAAAAACATAATAAATATATGATTTTTATTGTGTTAATCCAAATTAAAACTATATGTATTAAAGTTATCAATATAAAAAATATAAATTATTGTCATCATAAAAGTACCACTATAAGAAAATTCTTAAATATAATAACCAATTTTAGTAACCAAAAATATGTTAGAGACCAATTTCCTAATTAGAGACCAATTTATACACTAATTATTCTGGTAGCCGAAACCTTGGTAGCTAATGTTAATGACTAATTTAGAAACTAATTATTTTGGTAGTCAAAATCTTGTTAGCTAATGTTAGTGATCAACTTAGAAATCAATCCATAATAAAAAATATTTTAATTATCAATTTAGAGACTAATTATCATTTTTTAGAACTATTTTAGTTGCCAATAATTTTTAATAGATACTTAACTGATAAGTATCGATAAAATATTTTAAAGTTCGGATACGAATACGTGTCGGACACAGATACATGACCCAAGTTGAAGTATTGGTGCATCATAGTTTATTTGAGTACTTTATTTTTCTAGTTTCAATAACAAATTCTAATGTAGTTAAAAATGAACATGCAAAGTTTTTACTCCGTAATTTACTTGATTCATATTATTCATTCATCATCAAAGGGTACGAAATGTGAAGTACTTCAAGGAATGTATTGCATCTATTGCATATTGACAATTACATAATCTCATGCGTAAGGTTTATATTAAAGATAAGATCTTGAAGATCTTGGGAAGGAATATGGTAGTGATGAAGACAAAAAAATATTATGCAAACCAATACATATATTTTAGGAGAAACGTTGTACAAAGTATATGGATCAATCGCATCAACGAGTCACGAAAAATATGTGATGATGTGACATCACAAACATAGTCATATGTCAATGAGAGATTTCATAATCCTTGCATAACAGAAAAAACAAACACATTATGTGAGAATCACTTATATTATCCTTTAAAAGAGCACTTGAGAGTTAATAAAAAGTCTTTAAATACATAAAAAAAGAAAAAACTCACGTTGGATTATGTTTTGGAAAGTCCAAACTCTTTATTGGTTTGTTTGGTGTTGTTCTCTATTAAGCGTTAAAAGTATATTGTGTTGGTATTTTAAATATTTTTTAATATTTTAAAATGTCAAAATTAGTTGTAATAAATGTATTATAAAGATACAGTAGAAGAAAAAAAAAAAACTAAACGGAGAATCAAAATTCTGCTTTGGAGGATAAAAATTAATTTTCAGAGATTGTGTTAATTAATTGAAATTTTACTTATGATTTTACTGAAAAGATACTATGTTGTAATATTTTTCAAGACTGGATGTTGTTCTACATTTTTCTTAAAGATTTTGGAGAATGAAGGTAAAGAAGAGAGACCAAAAATGTTCTTCTTCTTTTTTTTCAAAAGAATAAAGAGAGAACGATTGTGCTATTTGTACCACATGAATCACTAACTACACCCATTCATTCTTTTGCTTTCCTTTTCTCTTAGCCCAACATAACTAACCCAACTAGTTTATTACAATCGTCACTCAAAATTTCTATCATCACTCCTCTTTCCAATACGATTTTCACAGTCTTTATAATTACATAATTAAATTTTAAATGTAACTATTAATTAATTTCACGACCTTAATTTATAGCATGTCACACATACATGTGATCCAAACCATGCCAAGTATATAGATATATGGATTTTCAAATGATATTCATTCATATAACAATGTACAATGCTACATATCAATTCACAAAAAGTTCAAACCACTATCACCCTCAGTGGAATCTGAATCAGGGTGTCAGCTTCCATTAAAATGGAAAGTTAGTAGAAAAAATAAAATCCAAGATTGTTCAGACGATAATAATACACAAATAAAGATATATAGAGATAAACTTCATGATTTATCAATATCTATTATAATTCATAATTAGTACCTAGTGATTACAAAACAAAATTTATTACAAACAAATCTGCCTCATTTTTCATTATTGGAGATTTTTTACAAAAAACATAGAAAATGAACATTTTATGATAGTTTTAAAACCGTCATAAAAAATTGTAAATTTTTATGATATTTATAATTATGATGGTTTCAAAATCGTCATAAAAACATGAGCTATTTTAGTGAGAGTACAAATGAAAAAAAGTCAAATTCATGTGAAAACAATTATCGAGTTAACCATATAATAGTTACATCACTAAGTTTACAAGATGATTAATTAAAAAAGTTATGGTATTAAATACTCAATAGACTATAAAAATTTATTAAAGATTCAAAGGTTAAATATGTTTTTGGTCTCTCAAGTTCCAGTGAATTTTGAAATTAGTCATTCTTTGAAACTTTATACCAATTTAGTTTTTCATCTTTAGAAATGCGCGAATTTAGTTTATTTTATCGAATTTTGTTAAGTTTATTTGACATTTTAAACGCATTTTATGATAATATTTGAGTTAACATTAAAGAGAAAATGTATCAAACGATGTAAACAATTCAAATACTATCATAAAATGTGCTTAAAATGTCAAATAAACTTAACAAAATTTGGTTAAAATAACTAAATTCACGTATTTTTAAAGATGATAGACTAAATTAGTTGAAAATTTCAAAGAAAGACTAATTCCGAATTTCAATAAAACTTAAGATATCAAAAACATATTTAACCCAAGATTTAATTAAAAACTTTTAAATTTATCGAGCACTTACAATATAATTCAAAATCGTCAAAACTTTGTATTAAAACTAAATGAAAGCACGATTATCAGATTTTTTTTTTATTAATCAGATTTTCTGATAGATAGTAGACATCAACAAAAGAGAAAACATGAGATAAAAGAAATGAAAATACAAGAAGAAAAACAAAAAGCCTTCTCTATTCACATTTCAACTAGCTCTTATGTCTTCACTTTTTTTTCTGGTTAATTAACTGTTAGATTTGAATGGAGGTTCAGTGGTGACATTAATGATAAGTGAAGAAATGTTGTTGGAAGAATCTGGATTATTATTTGCTTCAACCATTGCACCCTTCAAAGGCAAGGGAATATTCTCCACCACTTTATTATTATTATTATTCTCCACTTCTTCTTTGTGCTTTCCCCAAAGAACCGAGTATAACCCTATTACGATCAAGATCGCACCAACAACACTGCACCCACAAAGTCAAATTCATTCTCCAATAAGTTTAGTGCATCATTATTAGGAATCAAAGATCTTTGTTTTTTCATTTTTAAATAATTCTTAAATTTATGCTTTCAATTTCTCTTCAAAGTTACAAAAAGAGTCATCATTTCATAAATAAATAAATAAAATTATATATGTAACCGACCATGATCACTTAAATAATAACTTGGGAAACCTTGTTTTTTATAAACAAAAGTTTGTTTATTTATGCTACTTGTACTAGTTTTCTTTTAAAAATGTGATCACAATGGTGGTCCTAATAATATATATGCTTTCTCTGTGTATAATCTTTGTGGTACATAAAAGGTCGTAATATATATATATATAGGTGTACAAAATGTTGTGTATTTTTTCTTAAGTAAACGATTTATAGGTGTAATTAGGAGGTAATGTTATGCATGTTAAATATAAGTGTTAAATTTCTTTTGGGGATAAAGAAAAGGTAATAACATTCATTGAACATTCTTCGTGCAACTGGGTATATTAAATTAGGGTTCATAATTTGTCCCCATTATGTATATTCTTTTAGTTGTGAGATTTTTTGGGTTTAAATATATGTATATATACCTTGGATTCCATTGATAGAATTTAAGAGACAAAATTTTGTCTCAACATTGAAATGTATATAGTTAGTGCGAGGCAAAAGCCAACAAAGCCAAGTAAAATTAGTGGTTTAATTTGATTTTTTTTAATGATACAAATTGTTAAAGACATTGTGTGGTTTTACTTCATTTTTCGTGCATAGTTGACCTAATTTATTTTGAAAAACTGTTTTTTTTTTAATATTTTCTCTTGAAGTTTAAAAAGTAATTATTTTTGTGAGAAAGGGTTTCCATTGATGAGTGGGTGGAAGAAAAAATGAACAAAAATGATGATAGAGATTTACCCTCCAAGAAAAATTTGTTCTGCAAGGATAAAGGAACCCATGATTGCTACAATGATCATCATGAGAGGACTAAATGCAGTTGCAAAAACAGGCCCTTTCGTCTTAATCACCAACCCTTGAACATAGTATGATAGGCTTGATGAAACAATCCCCTAACACAAAAATCATTAAAATAATATCAGAGAAAGAACCTTACTAATTAAATAACAATCCCTGTTACAGTGGATTATCATTACTAATAAAATTTATCACTTCTTATCATCATTTAAAAGTCATTATTTGTATTAGTAAAAAAGGTATTATATTATAAAAGCATAAAAAAAATGATATTATGACTCCAATTTTTTGATTCTCATCTTTTACTTCTTGATGTGGCTTAGTGTGAGTCATTGATTCTATGAATGATGCATGCTATCAATGACTCACACTAAATCATGTCAAAAAATAAAATATGAGAATGAAGAAATGAGAGTCATAGTATCATTTTTCAAAAATAAATAGTATTATTCTTACAGCATATGCAGCAGCAAGCAAGTTCATATCCCAGCCAATAGTCCAAACCGATGGATCGTGTTCCATAACAAAAGTAACAGCAATAGCTTGAATAGTGCCTAAGAAGCATATCAGTGATGTGAGGCTTAGCTGGTGATTTTTGTAGGTTTCAATAGCTTTCGCCTGTTCAACAAAACATGAAAAAAAACAAAAATCAATGTTCGTTATTACGTAGTGTCAATGCAAACACAAACACATACAAAACAAATAATGTTTCCCATTTTGAAGTGGTCTTCTTACTTGTAAAACAAAGAGGGAAGCCCAAGCAAGTGTGGCAATGATGAGGAGAATGGAACCTATGAGCCAATCTTTGTCTGAAGGTGTTGCAACATTATTATTGGTTGTTGTTGCATTAGTTGTTTGGTTGTTGTGGGCATGTTTGTTCCAAACCATTTCCACCAGAGGTCCTTTGTACAAGGTCATCACCATGGCTCCACCCACAGTCACCAATGTTCCCACCACCTTTGCTTGGCACCTCACCTTCTTCATGTTCAACTTCTCCATCCTTCACTCATTTTACAAAATCATCAATTTACACGGAGAAACCAAAAAAATAGATGATTTTTATTTCCGTTAAGAAGTGAATTTTAAAACTAATTCAATTTTAAGAACGGAGGTTTGCACCCGGTTATAAACTTTTACCTGCATAAAACTGCCATTACAAAAGTCATAGCAGGAAGCACATTGCTCATTGCACAAGAGAAAGTTGGAGATGTTAATTTCAACCCAGCATAGTAGAAGTTTTGATCAATCACAGGCCTGTTCATATACAGTAGTAGTAATAAGCAACTTATTCATAATATCAATGTATTTAGTTCTTTATATCTATATATATAGAATGATGGAACTAACCCAAGTAGAGCAAGGATGAAAATTTGCATGAAAATTTTGAAAGTGATCCTTGGTTGAGCTTTCCTGTGGAAATTGGAACCAGACATTAGCATTAATGTTGCAATGCTTTTGTTGTTTAAATTAAGAAAAGTGCATATGAACCTTTCAAAGATGAAGGCAAATGGAGCTATGACAGCAGTGGCAAAGGCATGGCGATAAACGACAAGAACATAGTGGCTCATTCCACGGTTGAGGGAAACCTTAGTGATGATGTTCATGCCTGCATAGCCAAATTGCAGAGCGATCATGGCAAAGTGGTGTTTGGAGTTCTCGAGGAAGTTTGCACAACATCTAAGCCTTTTCGTCACCATTTTGGTTCCTGTTTTTGGAGAATTTGGAGAGAGGATGAAAAGAGTGAAAACAAATAATAACCAAAATGAGACTAGTGTAGCATAATGGGAAGAAGAAGAAGAATAATGAAGGATTGTGTTTGTTCCTAGGAATAGCATTAGAAGGCACCTAGTATTTATACCAACATGGAATCAATTGTCTACGTCATATAATGTTTAAATTTCATGATGGCCTTTCTTGTCTAGTGGGGTGGACGTAGGAATCACTTTCATGGAGGCAGGTCGATAACCATACAACGCTGCTTCCAAACTCATGGCTTTATTTATCGGAGATCTAAGTCTTACATCGATTAAAAATAAGACTTGAATACCATATAAGGATAAAAATATTATTTTAAAGTTTTAGATTGAGAATAGTGTTAATCTTTGATATGTGATTTTAAGTTGCGTCTTATTGATGATGTATTTCTTTAAGGATCATCTTTCAAAAGACCCAACCGAAAATATATCACTAAAAGTCTAAGTTGTTATTTTGACAAATAAGACAATCCGCTAAAATTTTAGTGATTATTATGACAAATAAGTGTTGAGAATAGTATAAGAGTGAGTCAAAAGTCACACATTGGATATAATAGACAAAGTTAAACACATATAAAAATAAAGACTCGAAACTACATTACCTTAAATTTTGAGTTAACAGTAATGTCAAATAACTTATATGTATAAAACTAATATCATATATATATATATATAATCATAACCCCATACTGTGATTATATATTTGAAAGGTTCACTACAGAGATAATAGAAAAAAATTGATGGAAAATATGGACGTAATTAAGTTTATGATTGAATAGAAGTATAAAACTTGTTTATAGTATGAGTGTACATTTTTTTTATCTTTCATTAACAAATCGCAATATGTATAATGGAATCAAAGGGTATATTATTTGTTCCCTTAACCATGCTAAAATATATTGGATTCTGAAAAGAAAAAGGTTGGATAAAGTTTAGTCTGGTGATTTCAATGTTCCAAAACCAACCGAGAATATATCACTAAAAGTAAACCAATAGATCAAGGAGAAGAACATCGACCAAACTTCCATGTATACTTTAAGAAAACAAGCTAAGTTCATTTGAAAAAAAAATGTATATATTCTCATTAGAATAATGATTTCGTTTCAAAATATTCCAAGGGAATTTGAGCATCTAGTTTGTGAATCTCTACAGATTATGAATTAATTATTTCGTTACCCTTTTGTATTCATTATTTGCAAGTGACCCACTTCTCTAAGTATTCTCACAAAACTAACTAGTGGAGGTTATACACTTATATAAGTTGACAATAATTGATAGCACTTTTTGTAACATTACACTATTTAATTATATTTTAAAAAAATATTTGTAAAGTTTTACGTAGAAGACCGGAAAGGATCAAACTTTAAATATTTTAGAACATGTTTATGTTTTTCTTTCATGTTATGAACACCAAGAAATGAGACAGTGGTGGAGATTAGTTTTTTTTAAAAATTACATAAATATTAAAAATGGAAATATGTATACTAGAAATTCTCGTATTATATGAGATTCTTCTTGTAAATTTGTTAAAAATATTTACAAGAAAAGACTTTTTTCTGTCATTTTTGTTAAGGATTTTAATTAGCAGGTAAGTTTTTTATGGGTAATCATTTCTTACAAAATTATAAAATTTGCAAGTATTTTCTACAAAATTTGTTGCGAAAAGTGTTTTATACAAAATATTTTACAAAAAAATTGGTAGTAATTTCTTACAATTTTTTTTATAACAAAATTGGTAAGTATTTCCTAAAAAATGTTCAAAATAAAATTGGCAGAAAATATGAACTTTTTTTAGTAGTGTGAAAAATATAAAATTTTAGTTTGTAAATTCCTAATGACTAAAAACACATTTTTTTGTCACTATGTTATTAATGTGAAATATTCATCATTTTTGAGGATGATTTGATATTTTAATGGAATTTTTTCCTCTAAATTATTTTTTCTCGGACCTTAAAATCCAACATATACTTTAGAGATTCAAGCCTAATTATACTCAAAGCAACGAAATGGTGGTTTTATATAATGTTAAGATCCGAATATTACACTATAAAAGTTAAATTAATTAAATATTGATTCATATATGAGTTGAGTTCGATTTCAAATAAATGACTAAATCAAATTGAGGTTGGATAAGAAAAAGGGCACACTCATTCCTTAATCACATCTTATTCTTATTCTAGGGTACTATTTCTGAAAAAAAAAAAAAATTGAATAAACAGAGTCGAGTACCTAGAATAATTATTTTAAAATGTATTTTTTATATTTTGAAATAATTATTGTAGAATTTAGTTTACATTATTTATATTTTAGAATCATCATTCTAAATATATTTTCATATAATTGATTAATCAATATAAAATTCAGCGAATGTTATTTTTATTTAAAATGCATTTCGATTTCAAGTTATTAAGATAATATTATTAGGGAGAATCATCGTATTCAACATATTATTTGTTTTGAAACCTGAAATTTTAAGTAGTGAGAGATTTTTAAGTGTTGAAAACCTCCTTAGTCTTTATTTAAGGTCTTATTCTGGTATATCTAATAATTATAATTAAAAATAAAGACTAATTTAGGATCCATAATAATAGTGCCGATAAAAAAAATTAAAATTTTGGTAGCTTATGTTAAAAATTAATTTAAATTTACAAATCAATTATAATTTTTTATATAATATATACTATTTTTAATACCAATAACTTTTAATATAAAAATAGTATCCAACTTAGTCAATCAATATAATAGTTAATTTTTTAAAAAAAAAATTGATTACTATTTAATAATCTTCTTATAATGAACTTATTGTAAAAAAGAAAGTCTTAATTTTATATATAACAAAAATCTATTATAATTTGTTTATTCTATAAATACTCTATAGGAAAAGTTAATAAAAGGAATGTTGATCTTTAATTAGCAAAAAATAGCATAAAGTTACCTATAGAATGAGAAGAAAAGCTAGAAAAAAAAAATACCCCACCCCTCAATGACTCATCAAACATAAAGTAGCAAAAAACAAAACGAAGACCACATTGTATGTACAAAACAATGCCAAATAAACCCAAAAATGAACATTGTGTACAAAATGAATCCACAAAATGCACAGTGACAATAATTGAGAAAACCAAATGTGGATCAACTGTTTCTTTCTCTCTCACACACAAATGATGTCACAAATTAATGTATTAAGAACAAATAATAATAATAATAAAAACAGATAAGAAGAAACGTAATCGTATCTTAAGATGATAGTAATATGATGTTTTGTTAAATTGGAAACAGAGTTGTGGAGTCTGATACACCTTCAAGTGGAGCACCAACATACACAAATGACCATCTAATCATCTTCAATCATTATTCATCATATGGTCCCAACAAAAAAAGTAGAACCCTACATATACATACCCATATTCATATGTCAAGAGAAATTACTTATTAATTATATTAAATTTCTTTCCACAAAATCAGATAAGAACAGATCAAACATGTCACAAATTTCCACAACCCACTTGTTCATATATATATATATATATATATACACAATATATATATATATATATATATATATATATATATATATATATATATAAACAAGTAGTAAGTATACACATATCAACATCCATATTATTCTCGCATTGTCCCAAATTTTCATTAAATATTTTTTTCTTCAAAAAATCACAAAAAAAAGAAATATTTACACGTAATTGGAATTTCATGACAAACACAACATTTATTATTTTTGTAAAATGTTAAGAGGGAGAATACCTATAGGTTGTAAGTAAACTTGATATCGAATAAGTTGAACATTGAAAAAAAGAATGAAAAAATAAGTAACAAAAGAAGAGTTTTTTCAAATGAAACAAAATTAAGAATTAAATAGAAAAGAGAAGATGAATTTTATAGAATATCTAATAAACTAAGTTTTTACATAATTAACCCCTTGAAATAAAATAAGTTTTTCAAACGAAACAAAATTAAGAATCAAATAGAAAAGAGGAGACAAATATTTTAGATTACCTAATAAACTAAGTTTTTACATGATTAATCCCTCAAAATTGAAATTAAAATACTAAAAGAAAAAATGATCAAATATCTCCTTTAGAAATGACCGAATTCGATAAAATTGAGATTTGTGTTTTCTGAAAAGCAATACATCTTTTTAAAAAAACCACACAAAAGAAAGATACGTAACTAAAAAAAACACCTTTAGAATATGAGTGAATTTGATGGATATCAAATAAGTAAAACAATTTAGAGATGTAGAATAAATAATTGTTAAATAATAGCTCTTCAAAGGAAACAAAACAAATGAGCAAAAAGTGTACTAGAAATAAGTCTTTAAGTCGGTTAATAAACTAAAGTGTTTTAATAATTTAAAACAAAATTGATTATAAGAACGAGGACAGGTTTGACTATAGTCATCCCATCTCAAACTAAAATTTATATTCATCCTTGTCTGTATCCTTACCAAGTATGAAATGTGTGTCTCATCTCCATCTTCATAGGTAGTGAAGTACATGCTCTCATATCCACTCATGCATTGTATCAAATATTAATTAAATAATTTTTTCTTAAAAAAAAGAGAGTATAATATTAAATAATAATTATATATAATTGAAATTTCATGACAAATACAAAATTTATTATTTGTTCATAAATGTTGAATGGGAAAATATTCAAGGATTTGAGTAAACTTAATAAATATCTTAAATTGAGTTGATCATTTAAAGGGAGAATAAAAAATTAAGTAAGAAAATAATAGTTTTTTAAATGAAACAAAGTTAAGAATCAAAAGAGAAAATAGAAGATAAGTATTTTAAGTTACCTAACAAACAAAGAGTTCGCATGATTTTGCTTTTGAAATTGAAATACAATATTTAAAAATAGTGAAAATGATCATACGTATGCACTAAAAAGATTTATTGGGAAAAATTGAGGTTTACATTTTCTAAAAAAATTAATATTTTATAATTGAAAGAAAATCACACAAAAAAATGTGCCTTTTAAGGTTGTGATAAAATTAATACCTTTAGAATTTGAGTGAATTTGGTGGAATTGAATGAGTTGAATAATTGAAAGATCTATGAAGCAAAAAAGTTCTTCAAATAAAATGAAAAAAAAAAGACTATAAAGAATAATGAAAACAATTTTTTTAGGTTACTTAATAAATTAAAAATATTTTAGTAAATTAAAACGTATAAGAAGGGTATGAGACCACGAGCATGCCAAGTTTATACATATCCATTATCATCCTATAATCAATTAAAAAAATGAGATTTTATACATACTGATACTTCTATCTCATCGATAAAGAGATTTTCTATTAAAATGAATAATTTAAATAATACATACGTTAACACGATCATTTCTTATCCTTACTTTTTATAATATAATCTAATTTAAATTGTTAACATTAATATTATAATTCAATCTAACTTATTACTAAGTCTCAACATTATAAAAAAGTAAAATTTATATTTTTATTTAGAACATAGATAAAAACAAAAAATATATAATTTATTCAAAACCGTACATTCAATTATTAATTACTCTCGATCAACAATTTATAATTTACTTGTTCAATGATGTATTTTATATTAATTATTAACATTTTCTATTGTAAAATTTAATTTTTTTAAATAAATTTATACTATTATATAAAGAAGATTCTTGTTTTTTTTTTTTCATTTTTTATTTTTATTTTATCCTTTATATAACGGGTTTTTTTTAATTAAATTAATTATGTTGCTATTTTACCCTTTAACTGACAATTTTTTAAAATTTAACTATTTTTCTTTCTCAATTTGACCTAAATGTAACTATTTTTTAAGTCTAAAATAACTATTTATGACAAAAAAATTATAAATAAACAAAATTCATTTACAATATAAATATAAATTTTACTTATATTTATTTTTATAATAATAATAATAATATTAAAAAATAATTCTATTATTTTTTATTATCATAAAAAATGAGCATGCAGTATGTTTTCACTAGTATTAATAGTATGCATTGCATTCCGAAAATTAAGATACTCGACAATATTACCAAGGCAAATTAATCAACCAAACTTTGTTTAACTCCTGAATTTTCATTATGGAGTGAAGGATTCTTACATATAAATAGGACAAAAGTAAACTTAAAAAGTTCATTAGCTTATGCACAAATATTATATTATGAGACGTTTATAATTTGAGTTGGTAAATGTAGTGAAATATTTATAAACACATAATATTCATAGTTTAATTTTTTTTTATTCTTCATAAAATTATAAAATAAATGTATTTTGATTTTGATCCTTTTATTTTTTGTTTGTTATCCTCTAAAATTTGAAATAATAATTTCTAGTTCTAATAAAATATATAACTTTTTTTTATTTTAATCTTGATGAAATATTTTTCGTTCTCTTTCATCCTTTTAAAATTTTAAAATCTTTAATTTGAGTTCCTAAATATTTATTTTAGTATAGATAACGAATGTCACATAATATTAGAAATTAAAAGAGATGATTTAATAATTATAGATTTAATTTAATATTCTCATTTTTTTTTCTATATTAATAACACATAATGTATTTTTCCTCGTCAAGTAAAATCTAAAAAATAGATGACAAACCGTATAACCATGTTTTACGGTGCATAAATGAGGAATTGACTCATTTAGGACTTTTTTTTTTTTTTTTTTAATTTTTTTTTTTTTTTAATTATTTTTTTTTTTTTTTTTTTTTTTTTTTTAACTTTTAGTTGTATTAAGTTATAATCATTTTTGTTTTTAACCCGAGACTGGATGGTCACATGTCTTTTTATTAAATTACTGTACTTTTTTAAAAGTTTACTAAAATGAACAATTCTTTTATTAAAAAAATTATAAACATAGGTAAGATTGTCTCCATTATACTGTGAAAAAATCAGGTTAAAATAATCTAATATATCAAAATTTATAATGCAATACTTTTCGGTGCACCAAAATTTTATTATTTATGAATTACAAAAATATTTATTATTTTATAAAGATAATATCGTGCTAAATTTAAAAAATATAAAAAACAATTAAAATAATATATATATATATATATATATTTAATCTTATCTCGTCATATATATAAAAAAAAAAGATAACAAAATTTTATTCATAATAAGGCTTCTTAATTACAAATCATGGAAGAGAAAATAAAAGAATATTTTCTTCATTATTACAAATTTTTAAGATATATATATATA
>Ga0214543_1002630_pt1 | contig 35264 bp, 8 predicted proteins | sample CNSS2metaG_FD_160094 | JGI IMG/M metagenome (GOLD analysis project Ga0214543, IMG submission 160094) | Root nodule microbial communities from cowpea collected in UCLA plant growth center, Los Angeles, California, USA - CNSS2 | ecosystem: Host-associated > Plants > Roots > Nodule | place: USA... | reverse complement strand
AAATAATATTTTTTTATTATATAAATATATATATATATATATATATATATATATATATATATATATATATATATATAGAAGGGTAAAGTTTAGCGAGTACGGGTATCCACAGGTACGGATACTATGATACCCGTACCCGCCCCGTTAACATGCGGGTATCAAAAATACTCATACTCGCGGGTAGCGGGTATCCATTTTTAATAACCATTTCCTACCCGTTGCGGGTTTTATCTACAGATACCCGCGGATACGGAATTTTTTGACATCCCTAGTTAAAATATATGATGTGCATGCATGATTAATGTTTATTTTCTTCTAAGTTTTGCTTGTAATCTCTTGGATTTTTAATTTTAAGTTTACCATTCATTGTTAGCGGATTATGTTTTTCTCTTTTTTTTTTTCTTCATATTTTCTAAATATTTTAGCAGTGATTTAAAAGATATGTTAGGATATATCAAAGTTTAAGATATCCAGTATCAACATGCATGATTAATATTTATTTACTACTAAATTTTGCTTGTAATGTGTTGGATTTTTTAATTTTAAAGTTAATGATATCCAGTATCAACTTAATTAAAATGTTGTCAGAAAAATCTGTAAGTAAATTACTTTGAACGTTTCCATGAAGATTTAATGCGGATAGGAGAATGCAGAAAGTATTTCTAGTAAATTTTATGTAGATCTGAAATCCACCGGAACATTTCTCGAAAATGTAAAATTGACAAGAAATCCCAATGTAGATTTTAAACAATTTAACAAATTATTTAGAAATCATTGAATTCGCCGAAATATTCATATTTATTTATTTATATTGCCCAGAAAATGTTAATATTAATATTATGACATGCGGTGATATATGATATATTTGCATTTTATTCATGAGATTTTATAGTATAAATTACTTTAGTGTTATTATATGCAAATTAAAAAAGTAATTTATTTAATAATATTTTGTTAATTATTAAAGAGTATCTTATCACGAAAACTTCTTCCTTTCAGAAGTTTGACAGTGTCTTGAATCATGATGAGATAAGCTTGGCATCCCTGAGCCGTGTAAGATCATGAATGAGGGCCGTTAAATTGTTGTGAGATGAACCTCCTTCTCTGACGGCTTCACGCGCCTTTTCCCCATACCCTTGTGCACGCCGTCTCACCTCTTGCGCTTCATCACCACCGTCCATTATCCGCCTCACACCTCTCTCAATGCTGTCTCTGCACACCAACATCTCTCTCTCACCAAACCCTGTGCCTCTCCACTCTGCTGCGCCCACCTCCACCCCAATTCCCCTCACCTCGCTTATCAGCTTCTCGTTGTAGAATTGTTCTCCATGCACCGGCCACGTAATCATCGGGACGCCACCACTCACCGCCTCCACGATGGAATTCCACCCGCAGTGACTCAAGAATGCTCCAACGGCACGGTGGTTCAGGATGACCAACTGTGGAGCCCACCCCCTGATAACCATCCCCTTCTCTGCATTCCTCTCTTCAAACCCCTCCGGCATCCACTTCTCCTTCTCCTCCTGCCTCTCCTTCTCCTTCCCCTTCTTCTCCGGCACCACCCATATGAACCCATGACCCGACGCTTCAATCCCGCATGCAATCTCATAAAGCTGTTTATCCGGGAAATGACAAAGGCTCCCAAAACATATGTATACCACCGAGTTTTCTGCCTTGGAGTCAAGCCAACTCACGCACTCATGTATACTCACCACGCTCTTCATGCCCCTCTCTGCTTTCTCTTCAGGGGTTCTCGATATGAGAGAGACCGGCCCAAGATGCCAAGCCTTGTGCCCCGTCGTTTTCTCATAGTAGCGGATGTACTCTTCTCCGTCGAGCTCCGCGAAGTTGTTCACGATTAGGCCGTAGCTTCTGAGCTCCGTCTCCAGCATCTTATCAAAGAATTCGGGCAACTCCTTCGGCGGTGATGCGTTGAGGGTGATGGGGTGAGGGAGAAGAGAATTGGGATAGTGGGAGGACTGTAGGACGCAGATGGTGAAGAGGGAAAAGCCGTTGAAGGCAAGTCTAGGGATTTTAAGGTTTTTGGCCAAGTCATCGACCCAGAGGAATAGAAAGTCTGCGACGATGCAATCAGGTGGGTTCTCCTCCACGAAGTTCTGGATGGGGGTTTGGAGCGTGGTGGTGGCGTGGAAGACCTTGCCGAGTTGGTCAGCGTCGGTGACTTCGATGCCGTCGGGGAGATCTAGAGCAACCTCTTGGGAGGGAAATTGAACGGTGTGGAGGCGGAGGAAGGGGTGGGAGGGGAGGGATTTGCGGAGAGTTAGGGCGTTGGAAGGGGTGGTGATGATGGTGACATGGTGGCCACGAGAGGCGAAGAGGGTGGCTATGTCGCATAGAGGAATCATGTGACCTGCTGCTAGGACATGAATGAAGTAGAATTTGAGTGGCATCGTTTTCTCCATGGAATTCAATCGCATATCTTCCTCCCATATTACTACCATTTTATACTCTCACTATCACCGCTGGAGAATCTTTTCCCCTAAGAGTGGTCCAAAGAAAAAACAATCAACAGCCCACATTTGTAATCTTCATATAATGTAAATGGGAAGCACAGCAGGCCCACATATACGATATAAATGTCAAATAAATTCGTCCGTTGCGGGAAATTTCTATATTGATCGAGTACAGCTACATGAATATGGGTATTATGGAGAATTTTTCGACTTTAATAATTGGAAGGGAAATGTAAATATCAGTCAGGTCTATTCGTTTTCATTAATTATTAAAATATTCATTAAATAATTTTATATAACTATACACTTTCTATTAATTTTTTTCTTATTATTTAGTTTGTAATCCTATTCATTTTCATCTCCAATACATTTTTTATTTTATCATACAATTTATATAATTATGTTTGAATGATATATGTCAATTAAATATTTTTATGTTTTACATTTGAATATTTATATTCTTTTTTAATATTTTTATATATTATATATTTTCCTTTCACATAAGAATGTTTAACCATCTTAGTTTATAAGTGTTTAACATAAACCTTTCATTTACTAGGTAATATAAAACATTTATTTTCTTTACTCTGTTATTATTAATTTTTGTTTCATATTTGAATAACTTTTTTGTTTCAATAAAACAATTTTTGTTATTTCTCAATCATTGACTTTTGAAAAAATTTCTTAAATCTCTAAGGTATTTTTCATCTTATGATACTCTTCATTATACATTAGTCTCTCAAATTATTTCAAAGACACATTTGATAATTTTTTAATATTTTTATTTGTTGTTTATTTTTTTCATATGAAATATTGTTTTGATATAATTTATATAATTATTTTTTATTTTCTAATTCATTATCAATCGTAATTTTGTCACTATAATTGTATAAATAACACTACAAGAAAATTTTCATTTTGTTAAAGAAATTAGTTACCATCTTTATTTCATTGATTTCTCTATAATTTGTGAAAAAATTGTGAAAGAATGAGATCGTAGTTAATTCGTAGTAAAATAGCTACAAATTAGTTAAAACATACATCTATCACTAATTTTTTAATTAAAAAAAGTAAAAATATTAATAATACAAATAGATAGTTATTTATTATTTAATATTTATATGAAATATTAATTAAAAGAAAGTAATGTTATAAAAAGAATGTTAGTATTTGGTATTGAAATCATCAAACAAAAAATTAATTATTAAGTTTATACATAAACAGTAGTAATATTTATGAAAAAAGTTTCCATATATAGTTTGCTTTATGTATTTAATTATTAAGTTTTAAATAATTATTTATGAATATTTATGAAGAAATTAATTATTAAGTTTTAATTTTTCATAATATTTATGAATATTATACATATTCATTAATTGGTAGCAAATGAAATATACTTGACCAGTAGATAAAACATGTTGAATAATCTTTTGTTTATCTTCTTTTTATCACGAGTATTAGGGGACCTTTTTAATGACATAAGGAACCATGACTCTCTTAATGTTTTTTAGTTTAATTTTTCATATATATTTAAATTATTTATTTATATATTTTTATATTAATTTTTTAAGTTTTTTTAATTTAATACATACTTTCTCCTCTTTTTCTTCTTTTTCTATTTCTCTATTTTGTATCTCTATCTCTTTCTCATTTATTCCTTTTCTATCTCAATTTTTACCTTCAATATCACTTCTTTTTCAAAATAAAATTACACCATAGTAAAATTGATGAATTAAAGAACATTTTAGATTAATTAATTCATTCTTTAAAATTGATTTAGTTTTACCTTTTTTTTTAAAACATATGGTTTCCTCTTACATGTTATAAATTTGTCTACTGTGTAACACTAGGTGGTGACAAGTTCATATTTTTCTAGATAGGTGAGAAGTGGTAGATTTATATTAGAAAAATTATGATAAAGAGTAAATGAGTGTCTAGGTGGTAACAAATTCATATTTTTCTAAATAGGTGAGATGTGGTAAATTTATATTAGAAAAATTATGATAAAGAGTAAAATAATTTATTTTTTTTTTCAAGAAGTAGACTTGTGATGCATGTACAACAATTAAACTTGAAAAATTTCATGAGAATTCAAAAATTAAAGACTACAAAAAATAACTATCTAAAATTCTCAGAGTTACATATAATGAATTTTAAAAAATCTAATTTTGCACTCCTAAATTTTTCTTTCAAGTTCCGCCACTGATCGCATGCGTGTTGAAGTAAATGTAGAATGTGTTTTCGTTCATCTCCCTCTCACACATTACCTCCTTATTGTCGTATTACTCTTCACCGTTGATTTCACCTCCCATCGTTGTTCGTGTTAGTTTCATCTCATTGTGGGATCGCCTGCTCCAAATCGATAACATACTCTTTTATTTGCTTTTTCATCTTCAGTATTCCACTCACTCATTATGATAGTACTTTTTTGTTTAAGAGCTCATAACACCTTTCAATTTATTCATGATGTTGGTTGATGTCTAAGGTTTCAATCTTCCACTATTGTGGCCTTTGATTAAGTCCAACAAAAATCACCTCCAACTCCGATCTCTTGTTTTTATTTTCTTTTCTCTTTTCTCTTCGTTACTCTTTCACCGCATTCCAATTATACCATAGCATTATGTTGGCAACACTAATTTTGAGACAAACTTAGCTTCGAGAACCTCTTCTCCAGTTGGTATCTGTTGGCAAATTTTTCTGGAGTGTACAATTGTGTGAAGTATAACTAGATCCAATGCATGTATATTTATTTTTCATACGTACATAATTTGCTGTTAGTTTACACTGATACATTATTTGAAACTTTGATCAAATTATATACGAATAGTGTAAGTTAATCAAATCATTTTTAACTAGTCTTTAGTGGCACTTCAAAATAATTGTGCTATAGTTTTGGCATAATTTGCATTCATATTATATCGTATAGCAGTACAGCCAAGTGTGTGATACTAAGGATGTTTACAAAATTATATCATTCTCCTTCCACCTGTGCCAACTGTTTTCCTCTATGGCAATAAATGTCTTTCTACTTGTGAAGGATAAGCATTACAACAGATCACTTGGAAACTTAGAAAACAATTTAGTTGATATATAAAAAGATTTTGCTTGAACCAGAACTCAGTACAGGATAATCTTAAATGGAAATTTATAACAAGTTAGTTTCAAGTTTAAAGAAACAATGATGCTCTTCAAAATGTCACTTATAAATGCTGCCAAATTAATGCATTTACATTATATGCTGCACCAACCTATAAATAGATCTATGTGCATTTAAATATATATGCACCTTTCAATATCTTTTCATTTAAATATATACTCATATTTTATTTTATGTGTTTGTTTGTTTTAAATAACTGTCTTGAGATAATAATAGTTATATGATTCTATTGTGTTCACCTTTAATGAAAGTAATAAAGTACGATTAGGAATGAAATTAAAATAAGATGTTGATGAGGTTAATTTAGAAAGGAAATTTACTTAGGATGATATTTTACCTAGTTTGTTGTAGTTGAATATTGGAATTGATGTTGGAAGGAACAAGTTTATTATAATTTAAATTATGTAAGGCAAGAAAAAAGGTGAAAGAAAGGGTAAATTCAGACAATATTTAAGACTTAAAAGGTCTTGGACTAAGAGGCATTGGGACTAAAATGTGGGATGGATTAGTAGACATATGACAACAGAAAAATGAAAAAAAAAAAGTCTATTGTAGGTAGGAGCAATAGGACTATCAAGCTTGATGTCATGATTCACATAAGAGGATTAGAAAGTTTTGGACAACACTAAAAAAATTGGTATTCTTTTTTCACATTTGATAATAATATTGCAAATTAGTATGGAATCTATAATTGGGCCAGAACTTAAGCTATGAATTAAGAGGGAAAAACGAAGATTAGTTATGAATTAGCTAGGAATTATATCCCTTTCTAATTAGCTACCTGGATTTAGCTATGAAAAATCTTCTAGCAATTTGATAGGTAATCTTTCATAAAACCTTTTAGCTATGAATTAGTTATGAAATTTTCCGTAGCTAATATGTATAAAAATTTTGTAATGTAAATTTTATTTATTATAATATAAATATTGAATGTAATTACCATGATTTTTTTTTTATCATCATCCAACATATATTGAAGTTCAAAAGATACAAGATCTATGTTAAAATTTGATTACTGTTAGTTTAATATTTGTTCTTTGTGTGATTTTGATCAAGGATGTATTATAAGTTTTATTAATGTATAAAAAGGATATTCATTAGAATTTAAGACATTGAGGTAAACATTTAAAATATATTTTAATTTGAATATTTGTTTTCCTTTTATATATTTTTTAAAATATTTTTAATTTTTATCAACTAGGTTCCATTAATGTTTGCAAATTTGATAAATATTTTGGTTCTCGTAAAATTTTATTTGATATTCTAATTTGAAATGTATACAATTATAATTTCTTTCCAAATATTTGATATCGAAGAAACAATCATCCTCTTAATATTGAATATTTGAGAATATTATTATGTTTCATTACCGTAATTTTTTATTATTTTATAAAAATTAATTAATTAATATTGAAATAGTAAGAAAAATGGTACGAGTATAAGTACAAGAATATACTCGTTACTCGGTGGGAACGAAGATGCAACAATATTTGATACTCGTTGGGTTTGGATATGAGGATGAAGATGAATTTTTTTATGAGAATGAAAATGGGATATTAAAATTCATCCTTGCCCTTCATCGTTGCCATCCCTACCCACATAGAACATTCCTAGTAATTTTGTTACTTTCTCGATTGCTTCAAATTTTAATCATTATACTTGATTTTGAGAAGGAAAAATATACTATAATAAATAATTTTGACACCTTTTTTTATGATCTGAGTTGGTATCCTCTAAGTTGTTTTTTATTTTTTTATTTTTTATATTTCAAAAGCACTAAAAGAATATCAGCTTAGGTTGTAAAAAATAGTTAAAATTTAGTTGTTATAGTATTATTTTCCTTTTAAGAATTGCAATGATTTAACTCAACGTTCCATCTTTGGTAAGATTGTGAAGAAAGTTAGATCTATCATTGATATGCTTACTTTCATCATGAAATACTAAATTTTAGAAAGCTTTATAAACTTATATTACATGATTTTTAAGTTGGATTTTACAAGTTTCTCTAATACTGTGTCACTTAGTGGACGAGACATAAATGATTTTAGGGTAATTAAAGTGTTCACTTGTAGAGATCTAAGAGAGAGGAAAAAAAAGGAATAATAGGATTTCATTGTTTTCTCATTCTCTCTCATATGTGAAGATTTGAAAGTGATTTGTATAAAATTATCATAATACCCACTATTATTTTTTGTTTTCTTAATTCAAGTTGATTCACCTACATGTTTTCTTGTTTATGCGAATTTCAAACAATCACTCCACAAAATAAATAAAAAAGTTGAAAAAGTAAATATATTGTATTTTTATTATTTTTATATTAGTATATATATTATTTATTTATTCATTTAAATATTTTTTATAAAATAAATCCAAATCATCTAAATATAATTTTATATTACTTTCAACATTAAAGACAATTTGATAATTTTATTTTTTTCAATTAAATTTAATTTTTAATCTATCACAATAATCAAATCAATCACAAATTTTATTTTTAAATTCACTCACTTTCATTTTTAAAACTTCACCCTTTCATTTTCTTTCAAATTCATCCTCTCCCAATCCTCAAATCAATCTTCTTCTTCACATCCAAATTCCTTTATATATATATATATATATATATATATATATATATATATATATATATATATATATTAAAAAATGTCATTATCAATAATAGGATAAGTCCTATCGGGGAAGCGAAATTTTCAAGATTTTTTTAGACATACTTGTTGAACTAAGCAACTCTTGTCTGTGTTTGACAACTAATGTGATTTTGTTTTATCTCCATGGCACATCCCATAATTTTCCACCACATGTTTGTGAAAAAATGTGGGTAATATCCAACATTACGAAGTTGCCACTTGATTTACCGAATAGCACTCGTGCCGCCACCATTATTAATATACCCTACTATCATGTTAGATTGCGGATCCATTTGGCATGAACATAAATTTTGTAAATTTATAATATCATGTTTATTTTTTATTTTTTTTAAATAACAAACTTTTTCTGTCACTTTTGAAAAACCAATGATTTTTAATTTGTAATTAGTTAGTGTGTAGGTCAATATAATTTTTACAGATTGGGGAACGAACCAAAATACAGTCAAAATAACCCACTTAATGTTTCTATTTAGTCAACGACACACAGCCATAATTGTCATCCTTCAACTTAATATGAGATTTTTAAAACGAAATTATCGGCAGAATAAACAATTATCTTAACTCTACCATGTAGGTCAAATTTTAACTGGTTGATTTTAAACACATGTTAATTATTAGAAAAAAAGATTATTTAGGTTTATGTTATTTAATTTTGTTCTCGAGTATACCTTTCTGCAAAACAGAGAAAATAATAATGTGTCAATTATGAAAATAATAAATGAGTTAGATAAAAAAAATCTATTAAAAGTTACAAAAAATTTAATATAAAAAATATTAATTATTTTTCATTATAAGTTTATTCCATAAATTAAAGAGCACATATAATAAAGCCTCGAAGGACATCGTCGTTTACTATTACACTGTGACTCGTTTTTTTGATTTGTCTAGTCTAAAACTAAGTGACAATAATTAAGGATGTAAAAAATATCTGTACCTACTGATATTTGTGGATAAAACTCGTAATGCAATGGGTACGAAACATATATTAAAAAAAGATATCCGCTACTCGTAGGTACGGGTATTTTTTATACTCGCATGTTAACGGGACGGGTACGAGTATCATAGTATCCGTATCCGTGGATATCCGTACCCGCTAAACTTTAATTCACAAAAATACTTATATATATATATATATATATATATATATATATATTTGTAAAAAACATTTTGACCTAATTTTTTTCTCAAGAATCAATCGAAGAAAGTTGACTTGTTGATCAAAGCACTGATTAAAGAATTTTCATTGTGTTGAACATCATTTTATGTTTATTTATTTAATTTTTGAATATTTGGACTTGTATGGACTTGCGTTTGTTTGAACGTTATTTTAAATTTATGAGAGTGGTGTATTTTATTTTATTTTATTTGAATTTATGATTAAATATTTATTTTTTAAATAATTTTGTAAATACCCGTGGGTACCCATGGATACCTGCGGATATGAAAAAAATTTACGGGTACTCGCATAACGGATACCCGACGAATATGGATACGGGTATGGAACGAATATTTATCCGACGGATAGGATGCGGAGGAGCTACTACCCGTACCCTACCCGCCCCGTTGACATCCCTAACAATAATAACTCGTGTTTAAACTAAAGATTTAGTTTTAAAGATTTATATTAAACTCGAAATAATTTAAAGATTATTTGAGTTGCTCTTATGATTCTAAATACTAATAATATCATATAACAAATATAGTTTTAAAAGATAAATTGATTATTTACTTTATTGAAGAATAAAAACATTACCTTATCAAATTTATTGGCTAGACATATCACCATAATGTAGGATGACAAATCAGTTTATGAATCTATAATTGACATTTGTTTTATTTTAATTTAAGCTTTTGTTTTTCCAAACGAAGTTTAATTTTGCGTGTATTTTTTATTTCTTTTACTAATTTCTTTTTAAATGAAATGAGTTGTGAATTTAATCCCTGTCCTGTCCATTTGTATGGCAAATAAATACGAAAGTCAGCTTTTTGCCTGACTCTAAGTTACTTAAGAATGTCGTGTGAACCCTTTGTTTTATTGAGGGGTTTATTCTTGATTATTTGATTCATATAGATACAAACACGTTACAATTCTAATTGTGAGGTAAGAACCTAAATTCTAATTGTGAGATAAGAACCTGATAACTTATATTGCGCTAGAGAAATGATAGGTTGACACCCATATTTGACTACTTTTTTTATTACCTTCATAAATTATAAGTTAATTTGTCTTGAGTTACAAGGTATTTTTAAGTTGGTAAAAAAGGTGGTCAAATGTGGGTGTCAACCTATCATTTCTTATTACATTATTTTTTGTTTTTTTCTTTCATAATTGTACCAAAAAACCTTATATGCAACAGTAAATTTGTTTGAATATGTCATTGCAACATGTTTAGGAAGAACAGAGGTAAACTATAGGGAAAGGAGTATTTTAAAATTGTTTGGAGTACAATGCATAATGCTTCTTGATGAAGAGTTTGAGGAACATCGTATTTAACGGAGTCACTCTGGCTTAGAGTTTCTCAGTTGTTTGAGATAATCAATCAAGGCCGTTAAATTGTTGAACGATGAGCCACCCTCTTGAACAGCTTGTATGGCAGTTTTCCCAAACTCTTTTGCTCGCCGTCTGATTAGCAAGGATTCATCAGCGCCGTCCATGATCCTCCTCATAGCCTTCTCTATGCAAGCTCTGTCCACAAGCTTTTCACTCTCGAAGAAAGCAGAGAGGTTCCACTCGTCTGCGCCCACCTCCACCCCAATCCCCCGCACCTGCGTTATTAACTTTTCATTGTAGAACTGGTCGCTGTGAACGGGCCACGTAACCATGGGAACACCAGCCGCTACGCTTTCCACGGTGGAGTTCCACCCACAGTGCGTAAGGAACGCGCCAACAGCGGGATGGTTCAGGATAAGAACCTGTGGAGCCCACCCTCTGATAATAATCCCCTTCTCTCCATTCCTCTCCTCAAACCCCTTCGGTAGCCATTTCTCTTTCTCTTCTTCCTTCTCCTCTTCCTTTTCTTTCTTCTCCGGAACCACCCATATGAATCCATAACCCGACGCTTCTATAGCGCATGCAATCTCGTAAAGCTGTTTATCCGGGAAATAGCAGAGGGAACCAAAACTTATGTACACAACCGAGTTCACCTGCTTCGAGTCAAGCCAACTCACACACTCCTGCATACTCAGCACGCTCTTTGCCCCTCTCTCCGCTTTCTCCAGAGCGGTTCTACGAGCAAGACACGCTGGCCCGAGGTGCCAGGCCTTGTGCCCAGTAGTTCTCTCGTAGTGGCTGAGGTACTCTTCGCCATCAAGCTCGACGAAGTTGTTGATAATGAAACCATCGCTTTTGAGCGCCATCGCGAGCAGAGGTTCTATGAATTCCCGCGAGTCCTTGGGCGGAGATGATCTCAAGGTGATGTGGTGAGGGAAATCGGGAATGGAAAAGGGACCGGTGGCATGGATGCTGAGCGTTTTGACGGACTCCATGGCGCAAATGGAAAAGAGGGAGAATCCGTTGAAAACGAGCCTGGGGATGCGAAGCTTGTTTGCCAAGTCATGGACCCAGGGGTATAGAAAATCGGCGACGACGCAATCCGGTGGGTCCTGCTCCAGGAAACTCTCGATGGATTGGCGGAGCAGCATGGTGGCCGTGTAGATTTTATAGGAATTGTAGATGTCGGTGACGCCGGTCAGGTTTTCGACTCCGTCGGGCAGGCCTACTTCTTGGGAAGGGAATTGGAGGGTGTGGAGACGGAAGTTATGGGATGGTTTAAGGTGTTGGGCGTTGGAAGGGGTGGTGATGACGGTGACGTGATGGCCGCGTGAGGCGAAGAATTGGGCTATGTCGCAGAGAGGTATCATGTGACCCGCTGCGAGGTAGGGGATGAAGTAAAGCTTGAGTGGGTGATCTTCTACGTCCATTCTGCCTGAACTCAACTCAACTCAACACAACAACACAACACTCTCTGGCACCCACTTTATAGTTTGAACGAGCCAGAAGCCGTTTTTGTTGATGAAGCTTTGCGGTCTGTGAATCTAACCCTAAACAGGACAGGACAAAATATGCGTGTTGCCCAAGGTCAATTTTCTTTGGAAGCAATGGGTTTCCTTATACAGCTTGTGAACTATGCAAGTCTTATACAATTAAGTCACTTTTGCATATAATTTTTTAATTTGGTTTAACCGTAGTAAAGTTTGTTTGAGTCAAAGTGGAGAATGGAAAGATGTTTACGAGGAAGCACGTGGAATCAAGAAATCATATACAGGTCATCATGTTGTCTTGATGTGCAGACCTTCATAGCGACAACGCCGAACCGACTCTGCCGGGGAGACAAACATACGTAATTTAACATCATCTCTCATCTCTTATATCATATTTTCACCACCTCACTAACATGTTATAATAATATAATTTTTTTCAATTAATAATGTAATTTTTAAATGTCATTTATTGACAGTACAATAAGTGCGTAAGCTGTTAGATAGAAATGAAATTTGTGAAACCTTATTTTTTTTATCAGTCTCATTCATAAGGAGCTTTAGCTCCGATCAATTTGTTTCTATTAGCCAAAGTGCTAAGGTTTAGTGCCGACGGAGTGGATTTTCTCAGACGTATTAATTTAAGAAATGTCCAATTATACAAGAAATTTTGTAGCATTGTTAGAAGAGTGCATTACAAGGGAATGAGCGTTTGTTTCGAAATAACAAAACTTGATAAATTTTCTTCCATAATGGATCCATTTATCATGACTTTTCAGTGTCGGCTGTGAAAAATACAGTGTAGGGGCAATCACTTCTTCGACTTGTTCTAAAGCCGCATCAAAACTTGCTACTGCAGTTTTCAAAGCAAACTTTGAATTTCACATTCACTTTTTCTCGTCACTCCAGCCTGCAGTTTCGTGGCATACAGTCTTTGAAATCACATGTAATAAAACTCTAACTTCAACATACATCATTCTAAATTCATCAACATTTTTTTATACAGTTAATGTTAAAATCGTTATAAAGCTCAATTACACACTTATACATTTGACATCAACAATTTTTTTATACGGTAAACGTTAAAATCGTTTCAAAAAAACCACAATTACACACTTATATATTTGTCATGCTAGCGAAAAATAACGTGGAAAATGAATGTAAAAACGTGTTAAATATTTTTTTTTTTAAGTAAGAGAGCAAACGAAGGTGGACTGTAAATTTTTTTTAATATACTTTTACATGTAAAATTACGATAGTAAACAAATTAAAAAAAATACAATTGTTTATTTATGACTAAGAAATTGTGTTGCCGATTATGTAAAAGAAGTTGAAATTGTGAGATGACGACATGAATTTCAATTCAACTTTTTTTGTAATGAGCAGTTTTTTATGATGTGCACAACGTTATCAAGAAACTGTATTCACCGACGGTCGCAAACATTCCTAATGGTCGTAAATATCTCTAACGACTGAATTAGCTACCAACACTAAATGGAAGTAAAAATTATAGTCGGTAAACATCTCAAGTCATTTAAATTTTGATCGTTAATCGATTTTTAAAATTTGATCACCTTAAATTGTTGATAACTAATTCGATAGTTAAAATTAACAAATTTAATTTAATAAAAATGTTTTTGATCGTTAATTCGATTACAAATTTGATTTCCATTTAATTAAAATAACTATCAGTATCTAAATATGTAACTGAAATATGTAATTAAATCAGTGACCATATAACAATAGCTGAATCGATTATTAATATGACAATGATACTTTAATCCACTTTTTTGACTCATTTTTAACTCACCATTTTGATTATCACAATACATCACTTGAAATAATCAAAATAAATGATCTAATGGTAATTGAATGAATGTGTTAAAAATGAGTCAAAAGATGTGGGTTAAACTATTTTTATCTTATTAATATTGTCAGTCATTATTTCAATTTCAACAAAACTTGTTTTTTGAAGGGAAAATTGTAATCTAAATTTTACAATAAACATGTGTCATCGGAATAGCATAATGACCCTTTTAGTTAGAGTTGTTGTTGATCTTTACACACAGGCTCGTGCTTGTTGCAAGCCTCCGACTCCATTACACTCTCGTATCCCCTTGTTTAATTTTTAACTTCCTTAGGACATTTGTAGTATATAACTTGAGTTCTTATAGAGAGATTGTTGACCTAAGAGTATAAAGTTACATATCCTCCTCCAAATATGGAACCTTGGTATATTCAACCAAGAACCCATAAACATAAACAAACAACCCAAATTACAAGAAAACCAAAAATACAAATAAAAACCCCCCCTAAAGTCTTTTATCTAGGTTTTATGGGTATTCCTTAATATGTTACACTTTAGGGGGTTTGACTTTTTTTAAAACTCCAAACAATAAACCATAGGTGAAAGTAAAGATCAATTGATAAAATCTATCGAAAAACTTAGATAATTTTATAAAATATTCACTTGCGCAAATGATTTGGACTAAGTCATCCTTAGTATAAAGTTATAATTGTATTGAGAGTTTGGTAACAAAAATAATGCCTATTACGAACAAGTTGAGAAATGAGTAGCCCAAGAGACAATGTGTTTGTGTAGAAAAACATAAGAAATTAAATGAACTCTTAAATGCACTATCAAGAAGTATTTAAGAGGTGTTTAAGAAATGGTTGTTGGATTTTATACTCATATTACTTGAACAACACGTCTACATATTAATTGGGATTTTCCTTAAACTCTTCATCTTCCGGGCTTTAGAGTGTGTTTAGATGTGATAGGTAATTTGAAGGGCTTTTTTTTTTTTTTTGTATTTCAGGGTCTTTGACCACAAAATTGTAAAATATGGCTCGTTTTTTTTTAAACAAATTGGGTCAGTATGGAGGAAGACGACATTTAGGATGAAGTGGTCCTCCACCCTGCAGATCTTTTTTTTTGAAGTAATGTCCTCGTTGAAAATGATGACTTTGTTTAAATTGAAAAGTGAAGTCGTCATCTAACATGCCTTCACTTTTCACTCTCTTTTTTTTCAAACTTTTCAGTTTTAATTATTTTAAATTTTTCTTTTCAAAATTTTCACTTTTCATTATTTTTTTTAAAATATTTCAGATTTTTTTATTTTTTTTTTCAGATTTAATGGTTTTTTTCATTATTTTTCCTTTTTTTCAAATTTTTCAATTTTCATTATTTTTTTTATTTTTTTTGTTTTGATTATTGTTTTTTTTAATTTTTCGATTTCGTTATTTTTTCTTCTTTTTTTTAAATTTTCAGTTATCAATTTAAAAAAACAAAACAATAAAAAGAAAAAAATTGAAAAAGTGAAGTCGTCATGTATGAGGACGACTTCATGTTTTCTAAATAGAACAAAACGTCATCTAACATGATGATATTTACCTTTTTAAAAAAATAAAGAAATCAGTCGGGAAAAGGATGATTGCACCTTCAATGTCATCTTCCACCTTGACGACTATCCATTTTCTCAAAATGAAAAATAAGAAACTCACTTATACAAATTTTACTTCCAATAAATCCCAAAATACAAAAAAGTCGGATTTGAAAGAGAACGAGTGAAAGGATTTGAAAAGATGAAAAAATAATTGTGTGTTGTTTGAATTAAGACATTTGAATGGATGGATAAAAGAATTTGAAGATTAAATTTTGAGATTTTGTGAGAGATGTGACAGATTTGATAAATTAAAAAATTAATTTATATAAAAAAAAAGAATGATTAAATAAAGTATAATTAATATAAATTATGTTAAATTGATATGTAAATTGTTGTTATTATATATTTATATTATTGTTATTATTATTATTTATATTACTATTATCTACTGTTATATTATTAATTTAGTAATAATATATATTTTATTTTATCCATTGTATTATTATAAAAATATAATAAAATTTAATCACATAAAAATAAAACATATAGACAAATCTAACAAAATAAGTATATATATATATATATATATATATATATATATATATATTTATTTATTTATTTATTTATTTTTTCTGAATGTCACTGTTCCTTTTCGAATCTTCGCGTCAATACGAAAAATTTTAAAAGTAATTCACTTTGATTTTTGTGTAATTTTTCATTGGTTTAAGAGCTATCAGCGCAAATCATCGATCCCTTAATTTTCGTCGAAAACAAAGACTGGATTGTACGATTCTATATATCTATCTCAATTATCAATTCCACAAGAACAAATGTTCACCATAAGATTCTAAGTCCAGCGTATCATTTATCATATATTTTATTAGAAAAAATATTATTTAGGTTTATGTTATTTAATTTTTGTCTCGACTGTACCTTTTTTTCAAAACAGAGAAAATGGTAATATGTCAATTATGAAAATAATAAATGGGTTAAATTATTTCAAGATCTCTATTTTTACGGGTGAAATCTCAAATAGATCCTCTCATTTATATTTGACTAAATTGAGTTTCTATTTCTGAAAACTCATTGCAATTAGATGGTTTCCGTTAGTAGTACATTAATGTTATTAACTATGTATCACGTGTCAGCACGTATCTTTTAATTTTTTTATTTTTTTTCTATAACTTTTTTTTTAAAAGATAAAAAAAATTGTCACGTTTCAATCTGACATTATGCCATATAGAGACAATGTGATTATGGCCATGGCAGTGTCACGTGTCACGTGTCACTATTGACTATTGGATGTGAGAAATCTCGATATAGTCTCTATATATGTTATTTTGTCTCAATTTGGTCCCAATTTTTTTGAAATTGCATTAATTTAATCCCTATATCAAATTTAATTTTTAGATACATTTTAAAATGGTATTCTTAATATAATTAATATTTTTAACAAAATTAAGTTTATTTAAATGTATATTTTGCAAAAACTTTATAAATTCAAATATAAAATTTTAAAATAATTTTATAACAATTTTAAATAAATATATTTATCTAAAATTTTACAATTCAATTTATAAAATTGTTATTTTTAAACCAACTCTAACATTTGCTTATAAATTATTGATATATAAATATTTGAAACAATATTTAAATAAAGTTCAATGCAAAATATACATTTAAATAAACTTAATTTTGACAAAAATATCAATTTTAATAAAAATACCAATGTAAAATTCATATAAAAATTAAATTTGATATAAGGATGGAATTGATTCATTTTTAAAAAAATTGGGACCAAATTGAGAAAAAATAACAAATACAAGATCTACATTGAGACTTTTCACATCGAATAATAACACGTGGCATTACCACCGCCACATCACATTGTCTCTGTCACGGCACCATGTCATAATGACACGTGACATTTAAAAAACAAAATTCTAAAAACAAATCAAAAAAATCTAAAAAATCAAGTGCTGATACGTGACATAGAATTACCAGTGTTAGTGTACTACTAACAAAGATGACTTCAATGCAACGAATTTTCAAAAATAGAGACTTAATTGAGTCAAATAAAAATGAGGGGACCTACTTAAAATTTCATTACAAAAATATAGATTTATGGAATGATTTAATCTAAAAATAAATCTATTAAAAGTTGCAAACAATTTAATATAAAAATATTAATTATTTTTCATTATAAGTTTATTCCATAAATTAAAGAGCACATAGAATAAAGCCTCGAGGGACATCGTCGTTAACTATTACTTTGTGAAATTAATAAAACTCAAATAACCCTCTCATGTTTTTTAAATTCCATTTGAATCCTTAAAATTGACTCGTCTTTTTATTTATCCTGATGTCTAATCTAAAACTTAAGTGAAAATAATAACACGTGGTTAAACTAAAGATTTAATTTTAGAGATTTAAATTAAACTCGAAATAATTTAAAGATTATTTGAGTTACTCTTATAATTGTAAATATTATTAAATATGATATAACAAATTAATGACTCTAAATTACTTATGAATGTCGAGTGAACCCTTTTTTTATTGAGGGGTTTATTCTTGATTATTTTAATCACATAGATACAAACACGTTACAATTCTAATTGTAATTGACAAGGTAAGAACACCGAGGTTTTTTTTATTTATTTATGGGTCGGTTTAATCATGAATTTGTAAATTAAGGTTCGTTAAATTTTTTTTTTCTCAAAATTGGAATATATCATCGTGAAGGAGGACGACATTAAAAGTGAACATTTTTATAAAATATAATAAATAGAATTGATATCACAATATAATACAGTTAATTGATTTTATGAAATAATTATAATAGTTTATGATTCGTGTGAACATTTTTTTTTTAAATTTTTTTTGAATAATAATATAATTGTTATTATATTTATTTAACCATTAAAAATACTAATACTAATAATACTATAAATTATAAATTATACAAATTTTAAAAGATTAAAACTCTATTTAACAATATTATTTATTATAACAATATTTTCTATAATTAAAAAACAACACTTATAATAATAACACCATTATAAATAGTAATAATGATAATAAAAATAATAATGAACTAATAATAATAATAATTATTATGCTATAAATATTAATATTAATGCTAACACTAAGACTAATGTGAACTATAATAATTTATAATTATATATAAAGATATACATTAACAACAAATAATTACACAAATATAAAAATAAAATGAACAACAAAACAAATAAAAAGTGCAAGTAATTGAAATATGATCTTGTGGTAAATAAATGTAAAATGTGTGTTTAACTATAATAATAATAATAATAATAATAATAATAATAGATATTGCAACCGAGATCGTGGCGGGACAGCGAAAATATATTTTTAAAAAATCAAACTATACAAAAACCTTAAAAAAATAGTCTTCAAAACCAAATTTGGATTCGGAAATCGGTTACATGTGAGGAATGTATTAGCACCCCACAACATTTGTCTTAAGACAGTTCCCCGGTTCCCTCTTTAATTAATTAAGTATGTAAGATAAAATTTGATGTTTAAAATATTTATTGTTCTCAAAAAATCAAACAAAATAAAAACACCTACAAAATAATAAAGATTAAAAACAAAATTAAGTTTTTATTTTATTGGCTCGACGACGTATTTTAATTTTGGAAAATCATGGATAACGTAGTTCTTTATAAAAAAAAATGTTGTTTGATATTATTATTATTTTCTAAATTATATATATATATATATATATATATATATATATATTATTAATATCAAGAGAATCAACATTCTACAATAAAAGATTTAATTATCAAGCAAATCAGAGACTTGACATAATATTCAAAAAACAATTTTATAATTTTTATTTATTATTACTATTATTATTATTATTATTATTTTTAGAAAAACAATTAAAAGCCTATGAACGAGTATTTTGATTATCAAGCAAGTTCGACACTTGACATGTATTCAATATTTATATAAAAGAAATAATAATTTTTTATTTTTTATTTATTTATTATTATTTCTTTTAGAGATAATTAAAGTCTAAAAAAATCTTTTTAATTACCAAGGTAATGACATTCCAAACAAAATGAGAGAAGGGTTGAGCATATCAGTGACAAATCCAAATCCAAAATCATCTAACGTCGAGACCCCAAGCCCCCACACATTTAGTCATACAACATGTCAATCGATCATACATTTGATATTATAAGAGAATCTAAGCAGTACATGAATAATATTGGGAGCAAAGATAATTTACCTTAAGTTGGCCCCTTTTGCGTGGGTGCTCTAGTAATAAAAAATAGAAGGGTTTTAGATTTTTTTTTCTGTGTCTTCCATTGGATAAGTTTTGTGCTTATATAGGCACCTTGCTACCACTACAATCCTAATCTTTAATTATAATAAAAATATTTGAGGAATGGATTGGTCATGATGAAAACATATTATACCAATTAAATTGTTGCATAATATCCACAACGGTATTGATTATAATTATTAACGAAATATTGTCTGTAATTACAAGAATCTTTTCCATCACATAAAGATTGTGATCAAATTATAATATTATTCATACAATCGATTCTAATTGTTACCAGAAATATTTTCTTCTAATTATCGGGAATATTTGCGTCTAATTATTAAAATAATACCTTCTGTATCTGACAAATCAAATAGACACATCATGTAAATGCAAGATATTTATTCAAATTATTATAAAAAATATTGTTCCTGATATTATACCATTATCTAAAAAAAGAAATTATAAAACGTCATTTTCTGACATGTCATGTGAAGAGTGTAGATAGCAAATAATGGGGTGAAAATATGTATAAAACATTTGGACTCATAAAAAGGGCGTGATAATTAAAACAAATTAGATTCTGCTTCCCTTTTCTTTTTTTTTCTTTTTTTTTTCAGGATAGAATTAAAGTTAAAAACCTAACATATTTTTATTTTATTTCATTTTTATTTTTTATTTAACAAAACAAATGCATTCACCGGACAAAATTGGGTGTTGACAATAGATAATAGATAATAATAATAACACTAAAATAATATCGCATAGTGATAAAAGTAATAGTAATAATAATAATAATCTATAACAATATATAAAGAGGATTCCCTCTTTTGTCTTTACTTTTCATTTTCCAATTTTAACTTTAATTATTATTTTAAAAATTAATTATTTTATAATTAGTTTATTTTTAACCATTTTTTTAAAATCTCTTTTATTTTGACCGTTATTTTAAAAACTCTTTTTTTAACAATTATTCTATTTAACAACTATTTTAAAATTTATATATATATATATATATATATATATATATATATATTTCGAAAGTAAATATTCTTGATCTAACTCAAATTCTTATAAAAATTAAAAAATGCGAACACATTGCGACATCGCCTGAGTTTTTGCTAGTAATAACAATAATAACACTACACTAGCATAAACACAGGCGCGATTAGGCGCGAGCGCCTGTGTGTACACATTTTTTGAACATGCATGATATTATATAAGTAGTTAATGATATTGTAATATTGTATTTATCAAAAATAAATGTATGGAGAAAATATGAGAAAATAATTGTTAATGAATAAGAGAAAAAAAAGAAGGAAATAAATAAATAATTTTATAAAAATTTGTAAAAGTAACATTAATTTTAAAAAATTTAACAAATAATTATATCGTAAAGGGTAAAGTTAGAATTATAAAATGTGGACACAAAAGAGGAATCCTCCTTATATAGTTATAGATTTACAAAGAGATAAATATCTTTGGTGTCTTTTTTTGTTTTTTAAATTTTATCCTCTTAACTGTTATATTTTAAACTTAAATAATTATTTGAAATAAAAAGGTTATTTTTCAGTTTTATTATTTTACTAATTTTAGTAACTATTCTTTTGAATTGAAATATTATTCAAATCAAATGTAAAGATAAATAACCAACAAACAAATAAAATGGTAAAGTAATTGAACCATGATTTAAGTAGAAGTAAAATGTGTATGTAATAATAATAATAATAATAATAATAATAATAATAATAATAATAATAATAATAATAATAATAATTATTATTATTATTATTATTATAGTTCTTAATTAATAATAATAGTAGTAATAATGATAATAATAATAGTAATAATTAATAATAATAGTATTAATAATGATAATAATAATAATAATAGTAATAATTAATAATAATAATAATAATAATGATAATAATACTAATAATGATAATAATAACTTATATTGCATTATTTTTTGTTTTTTCTTTCATAATTGTACTAAAAGATCTTAGGCAACAGTAAATTTGTTTGAATATGTCATTGCAAGTGAATAGTAGTAATTAAGTAACAAAGAATTGTATTTAATGGAATTTGCAACATGTTTAGGAAAAACACAGGAGAACTATAGGGAAAGAAGTATTTTTAAATTATTTGGGATACAATGCATATATACTTCTTGACGAAGAGTTTGAGGAACATCGTATTAAACGGAGTCACTCTAACTTGGAGTTTCTCAGTCGTTTGAGATGATCAATCAAAGCCGTTAAATTGTTGTACGATGAACCACCCTCTTGAACAGCTTGTATGGCAGTTTTCCCAAACTCTTTTGCTCGCCGTCTGATTAGCAAGGATTCATCAGCGCCGTCCATGATTCTCCTCATAGCCTTCTCTATGCAAGCTCTGTCCACAAGCTTTTTACTCTCGAAGAAAGCAGAGAAGTTCCACTCGTCTGCGCCCACCTCCACCCCAATCCCCCGCACCCGCGTTATTAACTTCTCATTGTAGAACTGTTCGCTGTGAACGGGCCACGTAATCATGGGAACCCCAGCAGCTACGCTCTCCACGGTGGAGTTCCACCCGCAGTGCGTAAGGAACGCGCCAACAGCGGGATGGTTCAGGATAAGCACCTGCGGAGCCCAGCCTCTGATAATAATCCCCTTCTCTCCATTCCTCTCCTCAAACCCCTTCGGTAGCCATTTCTCTTTCTCTTCTTCCTTCTCCTCTTCCTTTCCTTTCTTCTCCGGAACCACCCATATGAATCCATAACCCGCCGCTTCTATAGCGCATGCTATCTCGAAAAGCTGTTTATCCGGGAAATAGCAGACGGAACCAAAACTTATGTACACCACCGAGTTCACTTGCTTCGAGTCAAGCCAACTCACACACTCCTGCACACTCACCACGCTCTTTGCCCCTCTCTCCGCTTTCTCCAAGGTGGTTCTGCGAGCAAGACACGCTGGCCCGAGGTGCCAGGCCTTGTGCCCAGTAGTTCTCTTGTAGTGGCTGATGTATTCTTCCCCGTCAAGCTCCACAAAATTGTTGATAATGAAACCATCGCTTTTGAGCGCCATCGCGAGTAGGGGTTCCAAGAATTCCCGTGCGTTCTTGGGCGGAGATGAGCTCAAGGTGATGTGGTGAGGGAAATCGGGAATGGCAAAGGGACCGGTGGCATGGATGCTGAGCGTTTTGACGGACTCCATGGCGCAAATGGAAAAGAGGGAGAATCCGTTGAAAACGAGCCTGGGGATGCGAAGCTTGTTTGCCAAGTCATGGACCCAGGGGTATAGAAAATCGGCGACGACGCAATCCGGTGGGTCCTGCTCCAGGAAACTCTCGATGGGTTGGCGGAGCAGCATGGTGGCCGTGTATATTTTATAGGAATTATATTTTTCGGTGACGGCGGTCGCGTTTTCGATTCCGTCGTGCAGGCCTACTTCTTGGGAAGGGAATTGGAGGGTGTGGAGACGGAAGTTATGGGATGGTTTAAGGTGTTGGGTGTTGGAAGGGGTGGTGATAACGGTGACGTGATGGCCGCGTGAGGCGAAGAATTGGGCTATGTCGCAGAGAGGGATCATGTGACCCGCTGCGAGGTAGGGGATGAAGTAAAGCTTGAGTGGGTAGTCTTTTACGTCCATTCTGCCTGAACTCAACTCAACACAACACTCTCTGGCACCCACTTTATAGTTTGAACGAGCCATAAGCAGTTTTTGTGGATGAAGCTTCGGTGTCTGGGAATCTAACCCTAAACAGGACAGGACAAAATATGCGTGTTACCCAAGGTCCATTTTCTTTGGAAGCAATGGGACGGTTGCCATTAGATTAGATATTATCATCTGCCTCAGTGTCGGCAGTGGAAAATACACTTTTGAAATAACAAAACTTGATAATTTTTCATCCACACATGATGAATCAATTTAGAAAAATATTTTTTTACTTCTAAATTTTTTATAATTAATTTTATCTTATAATAATATTTTTTAAGTGATTTTTTTATTTTTTTATTTTTAATATTTTAAAATCACTTAAAATAATAACACATGTTATAAAAGAAAATCGTAAAAAGTTTAGTATTCAAAATATATTTTTCATCTATTTATCATGACTTTTCAGTGTCGACAGTGGAAAATACACTGTAGGGGCAATCTCTTCTTCGACTTGTTCGAAAGTCGCATGAAGCTTGCTGCTACATTTTTCAAAGCAAATTGTGAATTTAACGTTCACTTTTTCTCATGGCATACAATCTTTGAAATGTGAGGTTGTGTGAGGGTTTGTGAGAAAAATTTCAAATTCTATTTTTTTTAGGGTATTTGAATTTTTTCTAATATAGTTAATTGAAATATTTCAAAAAAATGCATGTATTTTAAATGTTTTCTAATTTTTTTATCCAAACAAAACATTTTATTACAAAGAATTTCGAATTCTCTAAATAAATGAATCACTCTCTTGAATTGTCTCATCCAAACACACCATAAACTTCAATATACATCATTCTAAATTTTCTTCATCAACATTTTTTTATAAAGATAACGTTAAAATCGTTTCAAAAAACACAATTACACACTTATACATTTGACATCAACATTTTTTTATAGGCTTAAATAATGATTTTGTCATAGTTTTTATTTGGTTTTTTCAATTTAGTCATACTTGTATTTTTTTTTTCAATTTCGTCATAATATTCGTCAATTTAATTCAATTTGGTCATTTTCGCCAACACTATTAAAATAGTTAACGGATTGTGAACCGTAATTGTCACGTCTCATTTTTGTGATTGTTAAATTTTTTTAAACTTTTTTTAAATAACTTTTTTTTTTATTTAAAAAAATGTCCACGTGTCAAACTCATATCATGTCACATGTCATTTTATGATTTTTTTAATTTAATTTTTTTATTAAAAAAATCCACGTGTCAAGCCAATATCATACCACGTGTCAAGGTTAGTTTATTATATTCAATTTGGTCCTAATATTCTTTTTTTTTCAATTTTGTCCTAATATTTTTTAAAAATTTAAAATTTTTGTTCTTCTCCAAATTGAGATAATATTTAAAAAGCTAATGGTGTTATTCACTACTTTTAAATTTGTAAAAGACTTAAAATTTTAAATTAATGGTGTTATTGTCTATTTCGAAATTTTTCGTTTTAATTTTAAACCAAATCTAACTCTAAATTAAAAATATTTAATAAAAATATGTATTTTAATAAGAATATCAATATAACATTTATATACAAATTAAATTTTGTCGTAATTTGGAGAAGAACAAAAATGTTAAATTTAAAAAAGAAAGATTATGACCAAATTGAAAAAAAATAATGAATAGTAGGACCAAATTGAATGTAATAAACTAACCCTCACACGTGGTATGACATTGGCTTGACACGTAGATTTTCTTTTTAAATAAAAAATTTTAAATTTAAAAAAAAGAAAATTAAAATTAAAAAGAAAATCATAAAATGACACGTGGACTTTTTTTAATAAAAAAAATAATTTTAAAAAAATATAAAAATAAAATAGTCAAAAAAAAAAATCACAAAATGACATGCGAAAGTTACTATTTACAATCCGTTAATTATTTTAACAGTGTGAACAAAAGTGAACAAATTGAATAAAATTGATGAATATTATAACCAGATTGAAGAAAAATATATTAAAAGTTGGATCAAATTAAAAAAACTAAACAAAAATTATGACCAAATTATTATTTAAGCCTTTTTTATATGGTTACCGTTAAAATCGTTTAGAAAACACACAATTATACACTTATACATTTAACATGACACCGAAAAATAAAATGGTAAATGAGTGTAAAACGTGTTGCATATTTTTTTTTTTTACAAAGTAAGAGAGCAAACGAAGGTGGACTGTAAATTTTTTAAGTATAGTTTTACATTTAAAATTACGATAATAATCAAATTAAAAAAAATACAATTATTTATTTATGACTAAGAAATCGTGTTGCTGGTTATGAGAAATCGTGTTGCTGGTTATGAAAAAGAAGTTGAAATTGTGAGATGAGGACATAATTTTCAATTCAACATTTTTTGCAATGAGCAGTTTTTTATGATGTGTACCACGTTATCAAACAAGTTCACTCACTAAAATAATACATTTTAGTCATTAACAAAATTGGTTGTTAAGAGAATAATATCGATCGCAAATATTTCTAGTGACCGAATTAACTACCAACACTAGATGGAAGTGAAAATTCTAGTCATAAAAAAGTTAGTAATCAAAATTATGTCATAGTCGTAAAAAAGTTAGTAATCAAAACTATGTCATCTTAAATTATTGAATACCAAATTAGCAATCAAAATTTTGATCACGAATTTGATAGATAATAATAACAAAATCAATTTAACAAAAGAGTTTTTTAAACCCTAGTTCGATTGCAAATTTGGTTAAAATGTATACAATTTTTCATTTAATTAAAATAATTATTGTAGCTAAATAGGGACTAAATCAATAACTAAATTGGTAATCAGATCAATAACTAAATCGATGAGTAATATTTTCGGTCATGATTTCATTTCGGTCACTTCCAAAGGTGTTAAAGGGAAGTTGCAATCTAAATTTTACAATAAACATGTGTCATAGGAATAGCATAATGACCCTTTTAGTTAGAGGTTTTGTTTATGTACACACAGGCTCGTGCTTGTTGCAAGCCTCCAACTCCATTACACTCTCATATCCCCTTGTTTAATTTTTAACTTAGGACTTTTGTAGTATAAAACTTGAGGATTTTCTTCTATTTTTTCTGCACCTCCAAAATTTTTTAAAATTCCAAAAATATTCTTTGACCATTTGAACAAAACCACGTAAATCATATTACCAAAATTGTTTCTGAATGTCGACTTTCGGTGAAGAATACTTTCGGAAGTCAAAATATATAACTGGAAGTCAATTTCCAAAAGTTAAAATATATAACCGAAATCGACTTTCGGAAGTCACAATATATAACCTGAAGAAGTCCACTTCCGAAAGTCAAAATATATAACCGAAAGTCGACTTTCGAAAGTCAAAAATATCATCGGAAGTCTACTGTCAGAAGTAAAAATATCGACTTCCATAAATCAAAATATATTAGTGGAAGTCAACTTCCGAGAGTCAAAATATATCATCGGAAGTCAACTTCCGAAAGTTAAAATATACTACCGGAATTCAAAATATATTACCGGAAGTCGACTTCCGGAAGTCAAAATATATATATATATATATATATATATTCAAATGTATTTTAATTTAATTTATTTGAAAATATTATATTTTAATATATTATATAAAAAATAAATTAAACATATATATATATATATATTCAAAAATACATATTAAACAAAATAAAAAATTATAATATAAACAAGTTTTAAAAATGTCAAAAACAAAAGTATAAAAAAAATTAAAACTAAAATAAATAAATAATAATGTATATATACAAACGGATTTTTTTAATTTATTTTATTTGAAAATGTAATATTTTAAATAAAAAATAATATGTATATATATATAATAAATATATTATTTATTTATAAATTATATATTAAACAAATTAATAAAGCATAAAATTATAAACTAAAAAATAATTAAAATTTTAATAAATTAAACATTGAATAAAATTAAATAAAAACAGAATATATTTTTCATTTTTCATTTTTTTATTTAAAGTTTAACAATACTTTTTGTTTTATTTTTATTTATTTTTATTTTTATTTTTCAGTACATTACATAAAAATAAAAGTATATATATATAGATATTAAGAAATATGAAAACATAAAAAGAAATAAATAAAAATTAAAATTTAGAAAACACAAACTTTAAATAAAATTAAAAGTAGTTAAAACATAATTAATATTTTTTTTAATATAAAGTTTAAATATTTTTAATTTATTTTATTTCTTATGTATTTTTAATATATATTTAAAAAATAAATATATATATATATATATATATATATATATATATATATATATAATTTTTTATATAATGTATTAAAAATAATTAAACAAAAAAGTAATATTTAAAAATAATATTTTGACTTCCGGAAATCGATTTCAGTAATATATTTTAACTTCCGGAAGTCGACTTCCTATAATATATTTTGACTTCCGAAGTCGACTTCCAGTTATATATTTTGACTTCCAGAAGTCGACTTTTATTATATATTTTGATTTTTGGAAATTAACTTTCGATTATATATTTTGACTTTCGAAAGTCGACATCCGAAATTTATTTTAAGGGTGTGATGTTCGTGACTTTACTTATATGATCAAAGGATATTTTTCCAATTTAATTTTTTTTTTAAAGTGTAAAAATAATTTTGGAGGTACAGGAAGAAAGACCCAAACTTGAGTTCTCATAAAAAAAAAAATTGGCCCAAGAGTATAAAGTTACGTGTCCTCGTCCAAATATGGAACCTTGGCATATTCAACCCCAAGAACCCATAAACAAAAACAAACGACCCAAATTACAGAAAAACAAAAAAAAAATACAAATAGAAAACCCCCTAAAGTGTTTTATCGAAGTTTTGTGGGAATTCCTTAATATACTACTGTTATCGTAAAAATCTGAATCTTCTCACCGAAACAAGCATAAAATATTCTCTTAACCTACTGTAAAATAAAAAATATTAAAGTCATAAAATAGCTCTCGTAACTCTGAGAAGAATTAACCTTTATTTATAAAAAAAGTTATAAATATTATAACCAACCGATCAAAATATCTCTCATATATAAAATATTAACTATCAAAAAGGAAACTTAGGTTCAATTTCTACATTTATAAAATTTTATGAATCAGATCGAGTCCGGACGATCAACACCATTTGTTTACAAAATACTCAATTTTCCAGATAAATATCAATCTACGTGTACAAAATATAAATTTCAAATTTTGAATCACTCCATTTTAAGAGTTTTTTCAACTCCGAAATGGTACTGTTAGTAATTTTTATGAGAAACTAATCCTAAGCCTTTGCAACAGAGCATAAAATGCATACTGAAGAAGAAAGAGTGATGATCTTACATTTTTTTTATAATACCAACAATTTATAAAGGAGTAGTTATTTATCCTCAACTACTTAAATTTATACCTTTATCTTATAATAAATTTTATTTTCAGTAATTGAATTAAGAAAAAATGATTTTGAGACCAGCTCTTACAAATACAATTATTTAACATCAGCGATCGATAATAAAATATTAAATTTAGATAATAAATTAAATTGTTGAATGAAAAATAGTATAAATAACCGTTAGGAGTAAATATGAGTTTCAGAGGTTGTAAAAGTATCAATTCCCCTTAATTAAATATTTAATATTTTATTATTGTCAAGGATAGTGAAAGAAAAACAAAAATAGCTTTTCCCATATTAAAGTACATAAGATAAGAATGCAACAAAGTTAAATGCAGTGATAAAACGACACGTGTAAGATTGATAATAGAAGCACTAACAAACAAGCATAGGTTATTGTGGTGAGCAGTGTGAAGGCATAAGGATTAGCGTGTGTCTCTGAGGCGCGTGAGATGAGCAATGAGCGCAGTTAAATTATTGTGAGAGGAGCCTCCATCGCGAACAGCTTGTTTAGCCTTATCCGAAAACTCCTGTGCACGCCGTCTGATTTCCCGAGCTTCATCACCGCCGTCCATCAGTCTCCTCACAGCCTTCTGGATGCAATCTCCGGTGACCAGCTTCTCCCTCTCCCCGTAACCGGTCTCTCTCCACTCGGTGGCGCCCACCTCCACCGCCACCCCACGCACCTCAGTAACCAACCTCTCGTTGTAGAACTGATCCCCTAACACCGGCCACGTCAGCATGGGAACTCCAGCTGTAACAGCCTCCAACGTCGAGTTCCAACCGCAGTGCGTGAGAAAGGCCCCGACAGCAGTGTGGGCCAGGATCACAAGCTGCGGGGCCCACCCTCTGATAATGAGTCCCTTCTCTGCGTTCCTCTGTCCGAAACCCTTCGGGAGCCATTTCAACTTCTCCTCCTCGCTCTCTTTTTCCTTCCCCTTCTTCTCCGGAACCACCCATACGAAATTATGCGCCGCTTCTTCAAGCCCGCAAGCTATCTCGTAAAGTTGTTTATCGGGAAACCGACACATGCTACCGAAGCATACGTATACAACAGACTTTGCCTGCTTCGAGTTCAGCCAACTCACACACTCCTCCTCGCTCACCACTCTCTTCTCGCCCCTCTCTTCGCCGCCTTTCGCGGCCAGACACGCTGGCCCAAGATGCCAGGCTTTGTGGGCCTTGCCTTTCTCGTAGTGCTGGATGTACTCTTCTCCGTCGAGCTCCGCGAAGCTGTTCACGATGAGACCGTCGCTCTTCATCTCTGTTTCCAGAAGCCTCTCCATGAAGGCGGAGACCCCCTTGGGTGGTCTCGAGCACAAGGTGATGCGGTGGGGAAGATCCGGGATCACGAAGGGGCCGCTGTCGGGAACAAGTGCGGGGTTTGATTTCACGGACTCCATGGCGGCCACGGTGAAGAGGGAGAAGCCGTTGAAGGCGAGTCTGGCGATGCGGAGATTGTTCGCCACGTCGTGAACCCAGTGGAAGAAGAAGTCGGCGACGACGCAATCGGGTCGGTGCTGCTCTAGGAAACGGCTGATGGGGTCGCGGAGGAGCATGCTGGCGTGGAAGAAATTCCGGGCGCTTTCAAGATCATTGGCGGCGGACATGAGTTCTTCGCCGCCGGGGAAGTCGACGACATGGAGGAGGAGGGAGGGGCTGGATTTGCGAAGGATTCGGGCGTAGGAGGAAGTGGTGATGACGGTGACGCGGTGGCCACGTGCGGCGAACTGTGTGGCTATGTTGCAGAGAGGGATGAGATGGCCGGGTGCCAGGAAAGGAATGAAGTGAAGGTTGAGTGGTGGGTGTTGATTTTCCATTATTGCTCTGTCAAACTTCACACACGATGCTTTCACCCTTTCTTGTTAACAGTGCTTTTGATATAATGCATCTCAACACGAAGGAAGCTCCTCCTCACTCTCTGATTCCATTATTATTATTTTTTTTGGGTCGTGGTTATTTACGCAAGATTCCATGTGCACAAAAGATTATTTTATTTTATTTTGTTTACTTTTTTCTTTAACTGTGATTAGAATAACATTTTAACTTATAATTATATTAGTTTCTTAAACTCGTGCAACGCATGCCATTATGATTTAGACGAATGATTTTTTTTCATAATAATTGAAAATAAATTAAGAAATTAAAAGTAGATACCAAATTTTAAATTATGATAATAAATATGATTAAATTTGAAAGATATTAACTTCACAATGTTTATAACTCAATGTAATAATTTTAAACATTCACAATCATGAAAATCATGAAAATATTAATGATAGTAGTCATTCTTTTGACTATTATGAAGGTTTAATTTTTTTGAATATTTGTGAATATATTTGTTTTGAACATCTATACATAATTGTATACTCAATTTTATTCTTGTGGAAAAGGTCATTATAATATGGAATATGCATATATAAAACAAATACAACTTTTAATCATTTAAATTATATTAAAAAATTAAAGAATATAATAGTCGATAAATAATCATAATCGTGTAAAATTAATTTGTATATCTTTTATTAAACATTTTCATTTTTTTAAATCGTCTAAAATTGGTATTTTCAATATATATATATATATATATATATATATATATATATATATATATATATATATATATATATTTGTGCATGTGTGAATACAGGACCAGAAAGATAAAGTCTAACTTTACAGAGAGTTTGTCTTTGACTTTTGTTTGTTGTCATTGCGACAAGGGGAGTTGTCAAAAGGCTCCAATGTTCCGACCTGATCCAGCTCTGTCCAGTAGTATTTAAATTGCGTTGACCTCAATTTCTAAGCGATGTGAAACTTATTGGGTGTACCGGAACAAGCCCCCAATCGAGGGCAAAGAGAGTTGTCAAACGTCTCCAATGTTCCGACCTAATCCAGCTCCGTCCGATAGTGTTTAAATTGCATTTGACCTCAACTCCTAAGCGATGTTTGGACTTATTGGGTCTATCGGAACAAGCCCCTCAATCGACGACAAAGGGAGTTGTTGATCTCCACAGACGTATGCCAATCAGTGGTGGAACTTGAATAAAAAATTTAGAGATGCCAAAATAATTTTTTTTTATATAAAATTATTTTTTTAATCAAATAAATAAACTTTTCATTTCCTTTAATTAAATTGTTTTTCCACATTGATTCATGGACATACTTTTCAATTTCTAATTTTTTTCATTTATATTTCAATTTAAGATTATTCAACTAATTTATTATATGTAACAAAATTTGTAATGCAATCTAGATACACTCATAAAAATTTTCAAATTTAAACTAAAAATACAAAATTTCTAAATTTCATAATTTAGAAGTATACTAATTTGAGAAAACTATAATTACGGTTCATGCCAATTTGATAAAAGAATTCCTAAAATCTGGATTAGGGTTCATACTAATTTGGGAAAAGCTTAAGTTGGAAAAAATATCGTAATAGGAATAAGAGAATCATAAATTTAAAGATATATAAATCATAATATAATACTAATCTTGACTTATGAGATATATTGTGATAATATATTTTTCGATCTCGTTCTCGATTATCTTTTTATCTTTCTTTTTAATTTCATACTTTTTTGATAACTTAGTGAAAAAAAATATTATGTACAGAGACAAAATCTTATTACTTTTTATTAACGAACATCCATCAAATTAATTTTTATTTTATTTTTTAAACAATAAAAATACATATATAATATATATATATATATATATATATATATATATATATATATATAAATAAAATGATAAAAGATTTTCAAAACTTAATATATATATATATATATATATATATAATATAAATTACATATAAAACATAAAATTAAATACTTTTGGGAGGCATGCTTCCCTTAGTCATAATAAAGTTCTGCCAATAGCATCAATGTTTCGATCCCATCCAATTACGTTTGCTAGTATTGCTCGGAATAACCACGCATTCTCAAAATATTTTCTGCTTTTGAACGTGAAATTTCTTTATACTTAAAAGACGATTCAGAGAGTTGAGAGAGAAAAAAAATATTTAAACTAGAGTTAACATCAAACTTCCACGTGATGTGGGTGTATGGGTGTGCTGAAAGATCTAGAGAGACAAAATTTTCAGCCTCTTTAATGGCAACACATGGGATTACTCTTAAAGCACTTGATTTTTGTTTGCATTACAGTTATATTATTTAAACAAAGAGACATTAACTTAATGTTTACGTTTGACTAAGAAATATTAACTTTGACATAAATGTATCGTAATTTTAAATGTAATATTAATTTTAATATTTAATTATTTATTTTATTTCCAGATTATTAATGATGTGAATATTTAATTATTTATTTATTATTTGTATAATATTTTAAATTTTATCATTATTATGTAAAAGTTGTTCAAAAATCATCGTAACAATCCATAAGAAAAAATCATTTTACAATTTTTTTTATTTTGAATTTTGAATGCAAATTTTATTAATATATTTTAAAAATATTTTCTAATTTTAAATTTTTAATTCAAACTTTAATTTAAAGATGTTTTGATAGTACTAAAAGAATTATAGATAGATACTGTAAAAAAAAAAATCTAAAAGAGTCAAAGTTTCACAAAATCAACGCCCATTCTTCTCAATCCCACTCTTTCCATTATATAAATAATATAGACTTACAAATAAACTCCCTCGACTTTTAATTTCACAACCATTAAAAAAAGAGTAAATAAAAATATATTAGAAAATTAAAAAAAAAATCATATTGTCTTATACGGGAGAAAACATTGAGAATATTACATGAACAATTGGGGGACAAAGATAGATGAAAGAAATATGCCCTCTATATATCATTAGGCATTAGTAACTTTTATTTACTATTTTCTTAAAAGAAATTATACACATAATAGTCATAAAAAATGTTTCTTTAATAATGTAGTAACTTTGTTTTTAAAATTTACTTTTTTATTAATAGTATACTTATTATTGGCAATAACAGGGGAAATCTGCTATATATAAAAATTATAAAATTATTAGGTTAATAAAATATGGTATATAATTTGAATATCATTATTTTTCCAATATTATTTTAATTGAAAATTACTAACTTATATAATTAGAGGCTTTTAAAAAGTCAGTATACTCAGTTTTTATTTATTTAAATTAAACTATTACAGTGACAATTTTGTAAGCGTTACTATATGTTACCTTCGGAACAGATTTTAATATAAACAATTAAGAGAACAAAACACTTAAAAGAAAAACACAGGAACCATATTGAATTTATGAATAAACAAAAAAATTAAGAGTAATTTATCTTTTATATTATTAAATGGGTAAGTGTAAACATGGTGATTAGATAATAAAGATCTCATTCAATAACATTATTATATCCCTTATATTTTCTAAATAAATTAGCGTATTAGTCTAAACAATAAAAAAATCAATTAAATATTATTTACAAAAGGTTTTGATCCAAATTGTTTACAGTAACCCTCATTTTTTAAAGTTAAATAGGCTTGAGCATATCCTACATTATTGTTAAATGGCTTTTACTATTTTCACTCCCTACTTACTAAGTTCATTCTGTCCTTCCACAGTAAAATGATTTCATTAACCTTAATTTATTTCTATCTTTCTGGAATAGTTTATTCTAGCACCTTCTATTGTTTTTTCCTGTCTTTTCTTTAGGGGAGTGCTAATAGAAATTTCTGTAGTGTAGAGAGAGGCGCAATTCAAGTTTGATTTGGAGAGTGGTGTTAGTAGTGTGTGCAGGGTAGGGTATAGTATAGTCTATGGTTAGTTAATTTAATCATTAGAATGAAATGATGATTAAAAGTAATAGTTGAGAAAAGTTGGTGCATTAGTGAGTGAAAGATGAACAGAGAGTAGTGGCAGAGTAACCTTAAGCTAACCTATGAGATATGTGATAGGTGATGTGTGCGGTGTTGGAGGAGCAAACAAAATGCTAACCCAATCACCACCGTCCAAGTCAGGGCAAAGTGAAGTGAGTGGGTGCGCATAGTGAGAGCGGCGCACGTTAGCCTCTTCCCCCACCAAATCGGTGGTGCCCTCCCTCGTCCTATCCTGTCCACATCTCAAAACCAGCCGCACACCACCACCCACTATGTTACCAAACGCCACCACCACCAAACCCAAACCCAAACCCAAACCCACTTTCCCCCACTCTATCTCACCCCTCTTCCCCTCTCATTCTCCTTCATTCCTCTTCCATGGCCTCTCCTCCACCACCCCCCG